>SMEO01000244.1_pt1 | contig 17712 bp, 11 predicted proteins | sample 2456251 | NCBI WGS metagenome assembly SMEO01 (sample SAMN10132594, study PRJNA489261) | soil metagenome | isolation source: day1 control-silt loam soil ammended | place: USA | reverse complement strand
AAATCGCAGACTCAGCCTTTTGAACTTCAACTATTAGGAATCAATGATTTTCATGGACAATTAGATACGTATAACAAAAATCTTAATGCAGGAGGAGTTGAGTATCTTGCTGCATACTTGAAACAGCGTGAAGCACAAAATCCTAATACTTTACTTGTTCATGCTGGAGATACGGTTGGTGCAAGTTCACCTGTTTCAGCACTATTACAGGACGAACCAACGATTACTTTATTAAATGAGCTTGGTTTTGATGTAGGAACGGTTGGAAATCACGAATTTGATGAAGGTGTAACAGAGATGATGCGTCTTATTAATGGAGGTAGTCATCCTAAAACAGTAGATAAATACGGAAGCTTTGCCGGAGCTAAATTCCCTTATGTAGCTGCAAACGTTGTGGATGCAACCACAAATAATCCTATTCTGGAACCTTATCATATTGAACAGGTCAATGGAGTACCAATTGGGTTTATCGGAGTAGCATTATCTGACACTCCTAACATCGTTATGCCAAGTGGTGTGGCTGGAGTGAAATTTACAGACGAAGCAGAAGCGATAAATAAATATTCTGCTGAATTAAAAGCAAAAGGTGTAGAAACAATTATTGTGTTGGCACATAATCCATCTAAATCAAACAATGATGGTTCGAATCCAAGTGACGAGCTAGTGGATATTGCCAATAAAGTGGATGACGAAGTGGACGTGTTGTTTGGTGGTCATAACCACGCTTATACGAATACAACAGTGGACGGGAAGTTGCTGGTACAATCCTACTCATACGGTACAGCATTCTCAGATGTAGATTTAGTAATTAACCCTGAGACTAAGGATGTTGAAAGTAAGAAAGCAGAAATTGTGACAACTTATCGGGATAAAATTACTCCAGATGCTAAAATTAAACAAATGCTTGATGCTTATGTGGCAGATGTAGGTCCCACTTTAAATGAAGTCATTGGATCAACATCAGCTGCTATTACAAGCAAAGCAAATACAGCTGGTGAATCTGCAATGGGCAATATGATTGCTGATGCAATGAGAACACAAACAGGGACAGATTTTGCTTTTATGAATCCAGGTGGAATACGTGCTGACATTGATGCAGGGGAAATTACTTGGAAGGAAGCATTTACGGTACAACCTTTTGGGAACGATCTTGTGAAAATGACGGTAACAGGTGCGGACATTAAAACGCTATTAGAACAGCAATGGGGAACAAAGGTACGAATTATGCCTATTTCTGGCTTAAAGGTATCTTATGACGATTCGCGTGCTACTGGCGACCGAATTGTTTCGATGGTGAAAAGTGACGGAACGCCTATTGACTTGAATCAGTCCTACACAATTACAGTCAATAACTATATGGCTGACGGTGGAGACGGATATACAGTACTTGCAGGTATTACAAACCGAACGATTGACGTTGTCGATCTAGAAGCATTTGTGAACTACATTAAAGCAAACGGTGTAGTTGACCCTAAAATTGAAGACCGTATTACAAAACTAAATCAATAAAATAGTAGGTTGAAGGAGCACTGATCATTCGGTGCTCTTTTTTAGTAAAAAATATCGTTGTATATTTACCTGTTAAATTGAAAATGATATACAAGTTGAGTAGTATCCTATTATGAAAAATTATTTCTTTTGAGCAACAAATGTTCTTTCTTATTTCTAAGTGATTATATTATTTTTGAATATAGATTTAAACGGGTGTTTATTTTGTGAATATTTTCACAAAATGTTCAGAATACCTTTATGCAATCGTTTGAATCCTGAAGTTTAGTTTGATAAGCTTAATTGGTACATATTCTAGTATTGGGAAGGCGATAAACAATGAATACTATTTTAAAAAATGATGTAGCAGTTGTAGAAATAAAAAAAGCCGGTGCAGAAATTGTAAGCTTCAAAAGCTTAGTTAATGACACTGAATATGTTTGGGATGGTAATGAAAATATTTGGGGTAGCCATGCTCCTGTTCTATTCCCACTTGTATGTGCGGTTGTGAATAACGAAATTAGAGTAGATGGAAAAACATATGAAATCGGTAATCATGGGTTTGCTAAGTTTAGCGATTTTGAAGTAGTGGAAGCAAATGATACAACAGCTGTTTTTAAACTAACCTATAGTGAAAAAACATTAGCAATGTATCCTTTCAAATTTAATTTATTTATGACTTATACATTAAATGGAAATAAACTTGAAACAAAATATAAAGTAGAAAACATAGATGATAAGGATATTTATTTCCAATTAGGAACACATCCTGCTTTTAATTGTCCATTAGACAAAGAAGATCAATTTGAAGATTATTATTTGGAATTTGATCAAGAAGAAACACTTGAACGATTCTTTATGAATGCCGGAAACTGTATTATTAGCGGTAAATCAGAAGTATTAATTGAAAATAGCAAAACTTTACCGTTAACACATGAACTTTTCTATGATGGTGCTCTTGTATTCAAAGAAGTTAATTCTAAGAAAATCACGTTAAAAAGTAAAAAATCAGCTAAAAATGTCGTTGTTTCTAATGAAAATCTTCCAACATTGGGAATCTGGCAAAAGAAAGATGCTCCTTTCGTATGCATCGAGCCTTGGTATGGATTAGCTGACACAGATAACTTTACTGGTGAGTTCAAAGACAGAGATCGCATCATTCAATTAAAACAAAACGAAAGCTTTGAAGCTTCCCTTAACATTGAAGTGAACTAAATCGCCAAATAATACTTGTTCAAATAACCCTTTTTAGTCATCGTGATGATTAAAGAGGGTTTTTATATTTTGTTCATAAATCTTGTTTGAAACCAATAGTTTGTCAAAAATGAGAGTGGTAAGATGAATGTAGGAAATCAGTCTATTTTCAAAATGGATTAATGCTGAAGTCTGGCCCTGTGCACCACCTTTATGAGGTAGTAGATGTAGAGTGATTTCACTAATATGTTTTTTCTTTTAAATGAGATGGAACAACATTTTTAAATGAAAACGTACATAAAAGAGGGAGGGTTTCACAATGAACGTGATTGAAATTAATAGGCTGACAAAAAGTTATGGCAAGGCACGAGGAATTGTCGATATTAGCTTTCATGTGGAACAAGGTGAAATTTTTGGGTTTATTGGTCCAAACGGCGCAGGCAAGTCAACATTAATTCGAACGTTATTATCTCTTATTTACCCTACTAGCGGTAGCGCGACTATTTTTGGAAAAGATTGTATCAAGTATGCTCCAGAAATAAAAAAGGACATCGGTTATTTGCCTTCTGAAATATTTTATTACGATAATATGAAGGTGATTGATTTACTGCGTTATTCAGCTAGCTTTTATAAAAAAGATTGTACGAAAAGAATACACGAATTAGCTGAAATCATGGAGCTTGATTTACATAAGAAAATTGATGACCTCTCTCTAGGTAATAAAAAGAAGGTAGGAATTGTCCAAGGGCTGCTACATGAGCCGAAGTTAATTATATTGGATGAACCAACTAGCGGTTTAGATCCTTTAATGCAAAAAAAGTTTTTCGACCTACTTAAAGAAGAAAACAAAAAAGGCGCAACCATTTTATTTTCTTCACACATTTTAAGTGAGGTTCAAAAATTATGTGATCGTGTGGCAATTATAAAAGAAGGTAAACTAGTACAAGTTGAGAAGATTAGTACATTAAAAGAAAAGAATTATAAGAAAATTAGAATCGAAACAAAAACGAATCTTGATATGGATTATTTTAATATGAGGGGTGTTAGTAAACTTGAAATAAAAGATCATGTTGTTAGTTTTATGTATAACGGAAATATCAATTTGATTGTACAAAAGATGGCTGATATGGAGATTTCAAATCTTTGGGTAGAAGAATTGACCCTTGAAGAAATCTTTTTACACTTTTACGAAAAGGAGGACTGATTCTTGATGAATATGTATCTCCATGAATTAAAGGCGTATCGAAAAACAACGATTATTTGGAATTTAGCTCTAGTTGGTTCACTATTCCTTTTCTTATCCTTTTTTCCTTCTTTAGCTCGTGATGCCGACCAATATAAACAGTTACTTGAGGGATATCCTGAAGAATTGAGAAAAGCAATAGGGCTTTCAGTAGATAGTTTAACGTCGTTGTTAGGGTATTATTCATATATATTTGTATATTTAAAGCTATGTGGAGCGATACAGGCAATGATGCTAGGAGTATCTATTGTTTCAAAGGAAACTCGTGAAAAAACAGCGGATTTTTTGTTAACTAAGCCTGTGACACGTCCACAAATTATTACATCTAAGCTGTTAGCTTCTTTCACATTATTGGTTATTACAAATATTATTTTTAGCGGTGCATCGGTTTTTATAACAGCACAAGTTAAGACAGAAGATTATAGTTTGAAAACGTTGCTTATGCTTTCGATGACCTTATTTTTTATTCAGCTAATCTTTTTAGCTCTTGGTTCGGCTGTGTCTGTTATTTTTCCTAAGATCAAATCGGTTATTTCGGTTTCTCTAGGTATAGTGTTTGCATTTTTTATGATTGGCATGATTAGCTCTGGTACGGATGATACGGTGTTGCGTTATTTTACTCCTTTTAATTATTTTGATTCATTTTATATTATGGATCATTCGGCTTATGAAACATCCTTTATGGGTACAGGAGCTATTGTAATCATAGTGTCCATCATAACAAGCTACATCGTCTTTCTTAAAAAAGATCTAAGCTAAAGCATCAGAGGGGAGTTGAGAATATGAATATTTTTTTGAGAGAAATGAAATCAAATAGAACATCGCTTATATTATGGTGTATCGGGGTACTGTTTATGGTTGCAACGGGCATGATGAAATTTACTACTTTAGCGAATACAGGAACTTCACTAAATGATGTTATAGCGGATATGCCTAAATCCTTGCAAGCAATTATGGGCAGCAATTCTCTCGATTTATCGAATGCTATTGGTTATTATGGTGTGCTCTATCTATATTTAGTGGTTATGGCTGGTATACATGCGGTTATGCTTGGAGCCAATATTATTTCAAAAGAAGAGAGAGATAAGACGGTTGAATTTTTATTGGTGAAACCTATTTCAAGAAGTCAGATGATTACTTCGAAGTTATTGGCTGCTTTTGTAAATATTTTTATCTTTAATGTGGTGACCTTTATTTCTTCAGTCTTGATGGTGCAGAAGTATGCGGACGGTGAAGCTGTAGTCGGGGATCTCTTCATTATGATGTTGGGAATGTTGATCTTACAACTGATTTTTTTAGTGATGGGGACAGCGATTGCGGCTCTAAATAAAAATGTGAAAAAAGCAACTTCTTTATCGACTGGTATCCTTCTTTTTACTTTTATTTTAGCGATTGCTATAAATGTGAACAGCACGCTAGAGAATCTGAAATATATTACACCATTTAAATATTTTGAAGCTTCAAAGCTAATGAACGGAGGCCTTGAAGCTATATATATCATCTTGTCTCTCATCCTAATTATTGCATCAACTATTGCTACCTATATATTTTACAAAAAGAGAGATTTAAATATTTGAAGTAACAGGTACTTTTCAATTTGTGGATAATATGTGTATAAAATTGTGGATAAATATAAGCAAAAACCTTGTAGACCATTCTACAAGGTTTTTGTTTTGACCTGTGTTATCAACAGTTTTCCGAGTTATCAACAGGTTTATCCACCATTTGTGCACAGTACAAAATTTCACTGTGACGGGTATTTCTTTTTGATGTAGTTCGCAAGGGTGTTTACTGCTGTTGGACCTTTTTTTATTTGTGTTCCTTGAGTAAAGGCCGTGAAGCCATCTCCACCTGTAGCAAGATAATTGCTTGTAGCAACGGTGTATTTCTTTTTAGGTTGAAGTTCTTGACCATGACTGTCTTTCAATTCAACGATGCGATTGCCGATGGGTGCCGATTGATCAACTGTATAGGTTATACCTACCTCTTGAATCCTGTTCTCCTTATCATTCAACCATTGTTGTTCTAATACTTGTTTGATTTGATCTCCTGTTAGGCTTAATTTCACGAAATATTGATCAAATGGTAAGACTGTATAAAGGTCCTCCATGGTAACAGTTCCTTTAGGTAAACTGCTGCGGACACCTCCGTGATGAAAAAAGGCCATATCGGTGTCTAGTGCCATTTGTCCAGATTCTGCGACTGCCTTTGCTAACGGAAATTCGCCTTGTAGGTTTTTCTTTTTTGCTAGTTCTGACGGTAAGGTACCAACTATTTTATTAACATAAGGGCCCATTCTTTTTTTGTATTTTTCTAATAAGTTTACTGTTTCTTGATCGGGTTCAATATTCAGATGAGTCGTAGGAATAATGGCTGCTTTTTTATCCACGATATCTTTCGTACGAGTATCAATCGTGAGCTGTACTTGGGAAAAAGCTGATCCATAAGAATAGGCTTGAACGACTAATTTTTTGTCAATGATGGCATTTGCATATTTATGATTATGACCAGCAAACATGATATCTACTTCATCATCAATCATTGGAGCCATTTTGGCTAAATCTCCATCTGCATTGCCTCCAAACCAATTGGATGTAACGGGAATATGAGCAAGCACGACAATGGATTTTATTCCTTTGTCTTTTAAAATTTGAACAGTTTTATTAATTGCGGTCACTTCATCAGTAATTTCAATTTGATTTCGAGTTTCAGGAAGTAAAAATTTAGTTGTTTCAGTCGTAACGACACCAATGAAACCTATGGGAATCCCATTAATTTTCTTTATGGTGTACGGAGGTAATATGAGCTTTCCAGTTTTTTTATCGATTACATTTGCGGAACTATAAGAGGTAGTTGAGCCTGAAAAATAACCTGTGTTTTTATGGACACCGCCATAAATGAGGCGTCTCATTTCATAAACACCTTCGTCAAATTCATGATTTCCAGGTGTTCCAACATCAAAGTTTAGCATGTTTAAATATTCGATTGTGGGTTCATCTTGAAAAAGAGAAGAGATGGGTGGGCTTCCACCGACCATATCACCTGCATGAACAAGAAGAGTATTCTCATTTTCTTGTTTATACTTTTTTAAATAAGCGGCTAAATATTCAGCTCCACCAGTTTGATTACCTAAAATCGTTTGATATTTATCTAGCTGGCCATGCAAATCATTAATCCCCAATAACTGAACTTGAATATGGTCATCAGATGCAGATGAATGGATTGAAGTTGCTCCATCAGTAAGTGGATTTAATATAAAAAATAATAAAATTAACAGAAAGAACACATATAATACTCTCTGAAATTTTGGCAACCTATAATCCCCCCTCCAAACGCTACTCTAAGTGTAATATTGACAAATTAAGTTAGTTTTAAGAAAGAGTTAAGAAATTATGTAACAGGTACTTTTTGTATTGTGGATAATCTGTTGATAATTATGTGGATAGGTTGTGCAGATTATGGTTTAGGTATTATGCCCTTATTTTCCATAATAAAGATGTTTTGTATGAATCAAATGCTTTGTAAATGTTAGTATTTTAGGTTAATGTATAATGGGTTTGAAAGGAGTTTGACGATGAATTTATATAATGAGTTACCGGAAAAAATTGTAGAGGTTTTAAATAAAGCGAAACGAGCAAATAATGCTGAGTTTGATGAATTAGTTCGTCAGGGTGGATATTTGCCTCCTGAGATGGATTTATTAATAGATGCCATTACGGCTTTAAGTATGGGCAAAAATATTTTATTAAAAGGACCTACCGGAGCAGGTAAAACGAAGTTCGCTGAGACGCTTTCTTTTTTATTTAATCAACCGATGTTTAGTGTCAATTGTTCGGTGGATTTAGATGCGGAGAGTTTACTGGGGTTTAAAACGTTAGAATATAAAGAAGATAAGCAAGTGATCGAATTTGTACCTGGACCCGTTATTAATGCAATGAATCATGGTGACTTTCTATATATCGATGAAATTAATATGGCAAAGCCAGAAACCTTACCATTAATTAATGGTGTATTGGATTACCGTCGGACAATTACGAATCCATTTACAAATGAAATGATTACAGCCAAAGAAGGATTTACTGTCATTGCAGCGATTAACGAAGGATATATTGGTACAGTTCCGTTGAATGAAGCACTGAAAAATCGTTTTGTTGTTATCGAGGTTCCTTATATTGAAGGAGGGCAGCTTAAGCAATTAATTCAAACGAATACGCAATTAACAGATGATCAAACGATTGATTTATTTGTTAAATTATCTAGTGACATGATTAGTGCTGTTCATCAAGGAAAGCTATCAGAGGATGCAGCATCGATTCGGGCGTTGTTGGATGCTTGTGATCTAAGTGTTCTCATTCCGCCGAAACGGGCTATTCTTCGTTCAATTATTGATAAACTAGATGAAGAGAGAGAAAAAGAATTTGTGAAAAATCTTACGGAAACTTTATTCTAAATAGGAGAATGTCAGATGAAGTATATTCGCTTTAATGATTCAAAAGTGGATACGAGCCTGTTTTTGCAATTGCAGGATTTATCGACTGTATTGTCGGGTATTCCTGATTTAGAATTTGAATATAATTATGGAACATTTATCGATATCATTGAAAAAAAAATCACAGCGAGTCATTTTTGGGAAAACGGAGATCCAGAGGTTAAGGTATCAGGATTGAAAACAGATGTCTTATTACGAACTATTGGTACATTGTACTATTCAAATGTTCAAGATATGAAAGTCTATTGGGAAAGTATCCATGAATCCTCACTGCCAAAGTTCGCTATTCAATTATTTACTATCTTAGAAGACATCCGTATTGAAGAGAAAGTAAAAAAAGAGCGCCCAGGTACAAAAAAACAATTTGATATCCGCAGAACATATCTTAAACAATATTTTGATACTCAATTTGCTACAAACGTTACGAGAAGCTTTGCTTTGGATGAATTATTCTGTATGATCTACCTAGTTGTGCAATCGGATGTACCAGATCCTTATTTTCCAAGGGCGAACAAGTTGCAAACTGATATGTTGGAAGGCCTGAAATTCCTTCTCTATTCTGTTTTTGAGGCAAAGGAAACAAGGGATATTACAAATATTTGTGAGCAAATTGTGTTTAGGCTGAATGGGCATTATCAAGATACCATCAATGAGTATTTTATTTTTCCAGTAGCACATGTTGAGGATTACACACGAAATACATTGTTTGATGAGTTAACTAGAAACGATGAACTTGTGAATTGTGACCGAGAAGAGGTTAGCGAAGAAAACAGTGAATATATTGATGAGAAATTTTCGACGTGGCATCGTGAAAATAAAAATGGTGAAGGCAATCAAACCTTCCTACAGTTTGAGCTTGATCAAGGCACCAAAACGAATTTAATGGGTGGTGGTGCTCGGGAAGCAGAAGATGCTGACCAAGCAATGGCATCGGTTCAAGGGAGCTCAGGGGAGAGTAAACAAAAAGACTATTCTCAGCTGGAGTCACTTGATAAAAAGGAATCAAGCAGAGGACATCAAGGGGATAGTCCTTACGGAGAAGAAAATAAAGATGCGATAAAGCTTATAAAAGAAGCGGAAGCACCTTCTTTCCAAGATGTTCTATTGTATAAGGAGTATGTCTCAGAAATTGAACCCTTAAAACGGAAGCTTGCTAACACGATTGAAAAAACATTGGAGCATCGAAAAAATGCACCTCGAAAGGATTTAGTGTTTGGTCGTCTATCTAAGAGATTACTGCCGATTGTCATGGATGATCATCCGCGAGTCTTTTATAAAAAGAATCATGAATCAAAAGAAATTGATGCTGTGTTTACGCTATTAGTGGATTGTTCGGCTTCTATGTTTAACAAAATGGATGAAACAAAAAGAGGGATTGTTTTATTTCATGAAGTCTTAAAACAGCTACGCATTCCACATTCAATCGTCGGTTTTTGGGAGGATGCAAATGAAGTGAAGGAAGGCTATCAGCCAAACTATTTTCATATTGTTCAATCCTTTTCAGATTCTTTTTATCAAAACAATGCAGCAAAAATTATGCAGCTCGAACCTCAGGAGGATAATCGTGATGGTTTTAGTATCCGCGTAATGACGGAAGAGCTTGAAAAGCGACGTGAAAAGAATAAGTTTCTGTTAGTATTTTCTGACGGTGAACCAGCTGCTGCGAACTATGATCAAAATGGAATTGTCGACACGCATGTAGCTGTATCAGAAGCGCGTAAAAAAGGGATTGAAGTCATTGGTATGTTTTTATCGGATGGAATGATTGAAGAAAGTGAAGAAGTTACGATGAAAAATATATACGGTAAAGAACGATTGATGATTCCTAGATTGTTGATAAACTGTGAATAAGTTTGTGGATACTTTAAAGTTCCATAACAAAAAACCTTGGGTGCCAAGGTTTTTTATTATGGAATTTAAAAGTATCCACAAACTTATTCACAGTTTATCAACAATCGGAAAAGTACCTGTTACTTTCTGTTTCTTTTTGTTTATTGTCCATTTGATGCTAATGAATAGTGTAATTACGATTATCAAGGCACCGAATATATAAGGGAGAGCCATGTTTATATCAAATAGGGATCCGGCAATGATCGGTCCAACCATGTTTCCGATACTCATATAGGAGTTGTTCATTCCGGCAGCATAGCCTTGTTCGCTCCCTGCCATATTCGATATAGCTGTATTGATGGCTGGTCGAATTAATGATGTTGCGATAAAGAAGAAAATGGATACAAATAATACAGATTTAAATCCAATTGTAAATAACATAGTGAACAACGAAATGGCTGTTACTACAAGCATTGAATTCATCACACGGAATTCACCAAAACGTTCAACCATGGGATCTAGCACAAAGGATTGAACGATAACTCCAATTACACCACCTATCATTATTAAAATCGAAATATCAAAGGGACTGAATCCAAACTTATCAGAAGTGAATAAACCAATGGTTGATTGATAATTAGCTAAGCCAAATGAAAGAGTAAACATCATGAGAAGAAGAACAAAATATGGTTTTTTCAAGGACATTGCCATCTGGCTTAATAAAGAAGTACGGTTAATAGGTTGTATTGGAGCTGCTTCTTTGCGTTCAGGCTCTTTTAGAAAAAAGAAAGAAATCACTGTGACAAGCGCAGCTGCTATGCCAGCGATGATAAATGGCGCTTTTATACCAAAAGAAGCTAGTATGCCCCCAAATCCGGGCCCAACAACAAATCCTAATGATATGGCCGAACCAATAAGTCCCATTCCCTTTGTGCGAGTTTCTTCCGTTGTAATATCAGCAACAAATGCCATGGTGGCTGGTATTAAAAAGGCAGCACCAATGCCAGCGATTGCACGTGAAACAAAAAGTAAGAAAAGCTGCTGTGAAAAAGCAAAAATAAATTGTGAAAATGAAAAAAGAATTAATCCCAATATAATAATTTTTTTCCGACCAACTCGGTCCGATAAACCTCCTGCGAAGGGGGAAAATAAAAATTGTGCAAGTGAAAACGTTGCAATTAATAAGCCAAGCGTTTGTCCACCAGCGTTAAACTCATGCATAATGGTCGGCATAATGGGAATGACGAGTCCAATTCCAGTCATGACGATAAACATATTGGTCATTAAGAGGAAGAGTGGAAATTGTTGGATTTTTTGAGTCATATATCTGACCTACTTTCTTTTATCATCTAGTTGTATGAAACGACATGATATGAATGGTTGTTTCTAATTCTGTTATAAGTTCCTTTAGAATTGGATAATCTTTTAAATTTCGAATCATCCCAGATAAGACGGCTGCACGTGGTTTGATTTTCATTAGTTCTTTTTCTAAAACCTCCACGGATTCTATTGCGATAGCTTCTTCTTTTGCCACTTTTTCCTTTAATTTTCGGATGGTCTGGAGTGGGTGGGCCATATTTTCTACATCATTTTTTAGGTGTACTTGCCATGGAGAAGTTACTAAAAATGGTTTGGGCTTTTTCTGTAAATACATCTGAGCCACTGCATTAAGCTGTTGAAAAAGAAAATCAGCAAGCCTTTGAAAATCACATAATTTATTATCTTCAACGATGATTCTTATGTATGCAGTCAATAATCCATACACCATGGCTGTTAAATCTAGTGCATAGGGTTTTATGTCCGGACCGAATACCGAGATAATATCGTTTTCTGTTTTTAGATGCAGTTTTGCGTTTTCTTGCTGTACGAATTGGTTGAGCGATGGATCATCGAGTCCTTTAATTTCATTCATTTGCATTTGAAAGAACTCTTGAAATTGACAGTAATGACGTATGCGGATAGAAGTGCTACGGATAAAAGCTTCCTGTGAAGATTCTGTATCAGTTTCTGATGCGGCAATGAGATGATTTAATAAATGATAATAATAAGTGAAAATTTCTGATAAAAGTTCGTCCTTCGATTTGAAATGTGTATATAAGCTTCCTTTAGATACTCCGCAAACATCGGCTATTTGTTGCATAGATGTTTGATGGAAACTAGATTTTGAAAACAATTTCATGGCAGTAATTAATATTTTTTGCTTCTTTTCGTTCATATCAGTCCTCCAAATAACTAATGAGTTCTATAATTGACTTATTGGTCAATGTCCTGAAATTGTATCATATGATTCTACTATTTTCACTAAATAGAAACCGAGAAATGAAATGTTCACATAAATTTTAAAAAAATGCATTCCAGTTTGTTTGAACTTGCCATGAATAAAAAGTTACTTAGTTTGTGATACTTTATACAGTCTTGATATAATTCCTCATGATAAAATAATAATTATTTATATAATGGAGGAACGCTTAGTGAACGCCAAAACAAAAGTGAAAAGTGATATAGATATTGCTTTAGATGCAGAACTAAAGCTAATTACTAAAGTTGCTGAAAGTATAGGAATCGGCGGAGATGATTTAGAACTTTACGGCAAGTATAAGGCAAAATTGTCTTATGATTATTTAAAAAAATTACAAACTAAACAAGACGGAAAATTAATTCTTGTGACGAGTATTAATCCAACCAAAGCAGGTGAAGGAAAATCAACAGTAACCGTTGGATTGGGTGATGCCTTTTCTCAATTAGGAAAAAAAATAATGATTGCACTAAGAGAACCTTCACTTGGTCCTGTAATGGGGTTAAAAGGTGGCGCCGCTGGCGGTGGCTATTCTCAAATTCTACCGATGGATGAAATTAATCTTCATTTTACTGGTGATATTCATGCGATTACGACAGCTAACAATGCACTTGCTGCTCTTCTTGATAATCATTTACACCAAGGTAATGAACTAAACATCGACACTCGGAAAATTGTCTGGAAACGGTGCCTTGACATGAATGATCGGGCACTTAGAAATATCGTAGTTGGTCTCGGTGGAAGTCTTCATGGTGTTCCTAGAGAAGATGGTTTTAATATTACAGTAGCTTCAGAAATAATGGCGGTTCTTTGTTTAGCAACAGATCTAGAAGATTTAAAACAACGTTTAGCTAAAATGGTCGTTGCTTATTCAGTAACAGGAGAACCTATTACAGCACATGATTTGCAAGCGGAAGGTGCGTTGACGTTGCTGTTAAAAGAAGCGTTAAAGCCAAATTTAGTACAAACGATTGAACATACCCCGGCATTAGTTCATGGGGGACCATTTGCCAATATTGCTCACGGCTGCAATAGTGTTATTGCTACAAAAGCTGCTTTAAAAATGGCTGATTATGTTGTAACAGAAGCAGGATTTGGTGCAGATCTTGGTGCGGAGAAATTTTTAGATATTAAAACACGAGCAGCGGGTATAAAACCAGAAGCAGTCGTGATTGTGGCGACGATTCGTGCGTTAAAGCTACACGGTGGTCAAGATGCTAATCGTTTAAGTGAGGAAGATGTTGCTGCATTAAAAGCGGGATTTGATAATTTGAAGAAACATACAGAAACGATTGCTGCCTTTGGACTTCCTTATGTAGCTGCTTTGAATCGCTTTATTACTGATAGCGATGCTGAATTAGCTCTGTTTAAACAGCTTTGTGAAGAATCCAATATTCCATTTGCGTTAACAGAGGTATGGGAAAAAGGTGGAGCAGGCGGAATTGACTTAGCTGAACTACTGTTAGATGTAATAGAGCATAACGAGTTAATCTTTAATCCGCTATATGATTTGTCTGATTCACTAGAAGATAAAATTAAAACAATTGCCCGTAAAGTATATGGAGCAAAGGATGTAGAATTTACAGCTTCTGTTAAAAAGCAATTAGTATTATATGAGCAAGAGGGTTGGGGCAATTTACCGGTTTGTGTGGCGAAAACGCAATATTCCTTATCCGATGATCCTACTAAAATTGGTCGCCCAGAAGATTTCACGATTACAGTAAGAGAAGTGAGACCATCTATCGGTGCGGGATTTATTGTTGCTTTAACTGGAAATGTCATGACGATGCCTGGCCTCCCTAAAAAACCGGCAGCCTTAAACATGGACGTAGACGAAAACTATAACGCCAAAGGGCTATTTTAAGTAACAGGTACTTTTGGGTTTGGGGATAAAATGTGGATAACTTTATTGTAGAAACCTTGTGGGAAGAGCCTGCAAGGTTTTTTCTTTTTCCTAAATAAATAATTTATTCCAAATAACATGCCAGGAGTTAACTACAAAATATATAACTATACCAAATAATTACAATCCCTTAATATTCTATTAATGTGCCATTAATGTTAGTTAAGTTTAATAGATAATAGGACACATTAATCTACTAGGGGGATTTAAAAGATGATTAATAAGAAACTCGTAAAACAAGGACTTGCAGCAGCACTTGCTCTAGCAATTTCTGCTCCAGCTTTAACGCCTAAAGCAGCAGCTGCTGATGAAGATATTAAAATTGAGGCTGTTAAGTTCAATGGAATGGAAGCACCGAAAACGATTGATGATATGGTAAAAACCTATACAACTGCAACGGTTGATGTGAAATATAGCAATGGAGAAGTAAAAACATTTCCATTAAATTATAAGAGTTTATTTAAATCAGAAGATAAAGTTGCAACAGTAAATGGGGAAAAAATCCCTGCAGGTACACCGATTGATGTAAAAGGAAATCCAATTAAAGATCCAAGTAGTACAGATGGAAAATATTTTGTTTCAGATGCTCCAGATTCAAACAGCTTATTAATGCCAATTGACGGAAAATTGTTTATGGTTACACATTATGAATATCAAACAATTGATGCTGCAGGGAATGACTCTTATGGTTTAGTTCCAGCATCCATGTCTTTAACTGAAATGGAACAAGACGAGAAAACTGGTGAATTAACACCGGTAAAAGTAAGTAAAATTGATTTCTCGGATGTAAATGGTCTTTGGATTCCATGTAACGGATCTTTAACATCTTGGAATACACATTTAGGTTCAGAAGAATATGAGCCAGATGCTCGTGATTTTGAAAATGATCCTAAATCAAAAGCTAGAGTTCAAACTGAAAGTTTTGCTCAGTTTTATTTCGGAGATAAGACAAAAGCAAATCCATACTTCTATGGATACACTCCAGAAATTTCTGTGGATAAAAACGGTGAAACTAAAGTCGAAAAGCATTATAGTGCAGGACGTTTCTCTCATGAGCTAATGAAGATGATGCCTGATAACCGTACTGCTTTCTATGGTGATGATGGTGGATATACAACAACGTTTATGTATGTAGCAGATAAAGAAAAGGATTTATCAGCAGGTACATTGTACGCAGCTAAATTCAATCAAACAAGCTCTGAAAATGGTGGTTCAGGAAACCTAGAATGGATTAACCTTGGTCATTCAACTGACGCTGAAATTAAAGCTCTTATTGACAGTGGCATTAAATTCAGTGATATATTTGAAACTTCAGATGCTCCAAAAGAAGGATTTAAACATATTAAGCAATATGAAAAAGAAGAGTATTTAAAACTTAAGCCAGGTATGGAAACTGCAGCAGCGTTTCTTGAATCTCGTCGTTATGCAGCATATATGGGTGCAACAGCTGAATTTAACAAAATGGAAGGTATTACATTAAACGAAAAAGATAGCAAAGTGTATATAGCTATTGCCGATCAGAGTAAAGGTATGGAGAAAAATGATAAAGACCCAGTTGACCATATTCAATTACCAAAAATTAAATCTGGTGTAACGTATCAGTTAGATCTGAAAAAGGACCAAAAAGATAGTGCAGGTAAAGAAATTGACAGTCCATATGTTGCAACAACAATGTCTGGATTAGTAGTTGGTGAAGACCTAAAAGAAGCGGATACATTCGGAAATACTTCTCCAGTAGACAAAGTAGCTAGTCCGGATAACTTAAGTTACTCTGAAGCAATGAGAACGCTCTTTATTGGTGAAGATAGTAGCAAACATACTAACAACTTCGTATGGGCATATAATGTTGATACTAAGGATTTAGAACGTGTTTTATCTGTACCTGCAGGGGCGGAAGCTACTGGATTATTTGCAGCTGATGACCGTAATGGCTTTTCGTATATTTTTAGTAATTTCCAACATCCAGGTGATGAATTAGACACAAAAAATATCACCGCTGTTAATAGAGATCAATTAAAAGCAGCTATTAATGAACAAATCGGTATTAACAAAACTGGTGGAATTGGTTATATCGCTGGTCTTCCATCCCTTACAAATATGCCAGATTTCACTGCACCAAATGTTCCAACTATTAACAAGGTAACAGATTCTACAAAGAATGTAATTGGTAAAGCAGAAGCAAATGCGAAAGTAACATTATATATTAATGATAAACTTCAAGGTACTAAGACTGCTGATAAAGCAGGAAACTATAAGTTCTCTATTAAAAAGCAAAAAGTCGGAACGAAAATTAAAGTGATAGCTACGGATGCAGCTGGCAATGTAAGTGATGCAAAAATTATTACTGTAATCGATAAAACAGCTCCTGCCATTCCAACAGTTAATAAAGTAAATGAAAAATCTAAATATGTAACAGGTAAAGCTGAAAAATATACGACTGTAAGAGTCTATAATGGCAAAAGATTATTAGGTAAAGCAGTTGCCAATTCAAAAGGCACTTACAATGTTAAAATTAAAGCTCAAAAACAAGGCACGAAACTAACAATCTCTGCAACAGACAAAGCTGGTAACCAAAGTAAATTACGCGCAGTGAAAGTTAGCAAAGTAACAAAATAATTTACGAATAATATGTGCATAAATAAGTAATAAGACAAAAAGCCATACAGAGACATATATCTCTGTGTGGCTTTTTTGCATGCAATTATATAGTGATGGTAAGTAGGAAAAACAATTACTTATCCACAACTTATTAACAGTTGAAAAAGTACCTGTTACTTTTTATCCCCACTAAACTAATATAGATAATTGACTTATATGAATTTGTGTTTTATTATTTATTCATCGACTGACTAGTCAATCGGGAGGAGGAAATGTAATTTCTATCAAGATAAATGAAATAGATCGAAGAAAGCAGATTTTAGAGGTTTCACAGCAACTTTTTGCGACTTTTGGTTATCATAAAACAAAGGTGTCAGATATTGTTCGAGAAGTGGGTATCGCGCAGGGAACTTTTTATTGGCATTTTAAAAGCAAAGAAGCAATTGCTTTAGAAATTATCCATCTTGGTCAAGAAGGTTTATTGCAGGTAGTGTCTCAAGGTTATCGAAAATCACCAGGGACAGTTCAGGATGCTGTGAGAGCATCTGAGAAACTATTTGAAGATTTATTTGAGTTTTCTATATTGAATCGTTATGTTATGGAATTGATTTTTAAAGGAATTGAAAGTGAAGAATCGGTTCAGCAAGCCATCAGCGAAACTAGAATTAAGG
>SMEO01000110.1_pt1 | contig 17744 bp, 19 predicted proteins | sample 2456251 | NCBI WGS metagenome assembly SMEO01 (sample SAMN10132594, study PRJNA489261) | soil metagenome | isolation source: day1 control-silt loam soil ammended | place: USA | reverse complement strand
ACAAAACGAACACAACCAAACGTTTTAGCTAATAATACTTCCTGTTTTTTGTTTGGTAGCAAACGGAATTTGAAGGCTTTGTTTTGCTTAGTCATATCAATTCACCTCCTACATATATCATAACTTTATTATAGAACAAATGTTCTTGTTTTACAATCGTTTTTGGCAAAAGCCAACCGAAATTCATCTCCCACCTACTTATTGGGTTACGCCCTTCGCATTCCTTGATTTCGCTTTTCTATTAAGGAGATGATTAAATGTTGGTAAATATAGCAATAGGAGCGGTTATTTTTGGGTACGCAGGCTGGACCATTTTTCGTCATGTAAAGAAAAGTAAACAAGGAAAATGCGCAGCCTGTTCATTCAAGAATGATTGTAGGAAAAAATGCAACTCATAGTGGATTCTAGTAGAAGAAAGAGTCTATCCAAATAGGATAGACTCTCTTTTTTGATAGATAGAAAGTATATAACTTTCAATGTCTACTGCTGTGTTGCTTCCGTCTTCTTATTTTACCCTTTTAAATCAATAGTATTACCTAAGGTTGGATGGGGAGCTTGAATCATTTCGAGCAATTGGCCAGCATTTTGCTGTGTCGTATCCATTACATTTTTAACTAGAGCAATGCCTACACTTTGACTAAGGGATGCTTGGTGTAAGCCGATTGATAATGCAGCAATATCCATTGAATTCACCTCCACTTTATTCTATTATCGGTTCAGTTTATTAAAAGTTTGCTACTGGTTATGTTAGAACATTATGTCACCTCGCAGCATAGCTGAAAGGCGTATGAGACCGCGGTCACACACGATATGAGCCAAATCAACAAAGTGTATAACAAAGCTGAATGAATAATATGGGACTTATAGCCTTACTATTAATGACGAATACATAAATAAGTAGTTAAAAAGACACAAAAAAATAATAAAAAACATACTATTTTTATTATTTTGAGATTATTATAGAGGTAGCTATATATTTAACTAGAGAAGGATTCATCGTAATAAGGCATAAATATTTATCGATGGCCATTTGTGGGTAAAGGGGGGGAAACCTTGAACAGAATAGAATTTATAAAAGCAAATAAGTGGGGGTTAATATTTCCACTTGTACTGCTAATAATCTCTTTATTGTTTAGAAATCAGTTGTATGGTGTTTTTGGGGAAGACAATTATGTGGTTGTTCATTTACTTATGGAAATATTTATTATTGTTGTATCATTTACAATAGCTATACAAGCATGGCTGATTTTTCCTTACATTTTATCTAGTCATCGACTGAATATAGGTGCCCTCTTTTTAGCCTTAGGTTTGTTAGAAGTAGTCCATGCACTTTCTTATGCAGGCATGCCCTTTTTTATTGAGGAAAGTTCACCATATACGGCCACATGGTTTTATATGATTATTCGAGTGTCACAAGCATTGGGTTTATTGATGATTTTGACAATGAAACATAAAAAGGTTCATCGAGTTAGGCGTTGGATTGCTTACAGTTTAGCTTGTCTATATGCTTTTGGATGGATGGTGATTATCTATTACCCAACTCAACTATTGCCTGAATTAGTGATTCCAGGAGAGGGTCTAACGGTATTAAAGATTGGGATGCAGTGTTTTGCTATAATTTTACAAGTTATATTAATCCTATATCTATTGAAACATTTTCAAGCGAATCAGACACATAACACAATGATTATTATGGCTTCGCTTTATTTAATACTTAGTGATTCAATGTTTATATCGTATAAAAGTGTGTATGATATTGCGAATTTTATCGGACATTTATTTCAACTGACTGGTTATTATTATATTATAAGAGCATTATATTATTCTTCCGTAGAAGAGCCATTTCAAGCGTTAATAGCCACGGAAAGACAGTTGAAAAGGTCTGAGGGAGTTCTACATTTTAAGGCTTATCATGATGAATTGACAAAGTTACCGAATTCACGTTATTTTTCAGAAAGACTGTCAGCATCATTAAAAACAGCTGGTATGAAAAAGGCTGTTATGATGATTGAAATTGATCGTTTTAAGCCCTTTAACGAATCACTTGGGCATTCTTTTGGGGATTTGATTTTACAAAAAACAGCTAAACGTTTAAGGGATTCCCTTTCTAGTATGTTTTTTATAAGTAAGCTGAGAGGGGAAGAATTCACGATTATCGTCGATAGATTTGAAAATGAAAAGGAAATTATTAATCTATGTGAGCAAATACAAGAGTTGATGAAAGAGCCTTTTCAAATTCAGCATTTTTTGTTAAATATCAAATTAAATATTGGGGTTGCAATCTATCCTGATCATGGTGAAAATGATGAACAGCTACTAAGGCATGCACAAGTAGCCATGCGTGAAGCTCAAAAAGTAACGGAACGCTATGTGTTTTATCGTTTAGCAATGGGCAAACAACTTGTAGAACGTTTAATGCTTGAACATGATTTGCATCATGCGGTTGAAAATGGGGAGCTTTTTCTTGAATATCAGCCGCAGGTTAATTTACAGACAGGTGAAATATATGCAGTGGAGGCTTTAGTCCGATGGAAGCACCCAGAAAAAGGTTGGATTTCCCCTGGCGCGTTTATTCCAATTGCTGAAGAAACAGGTCTTATTGTACCGATTGGTGAATGGATTTTGGAGACTGCTTGTAAGCAGACTAAAAAGTGGCATGATGAGGGGATACCTAATATTGGAGTTGCTGTTAATTTGTCCATTCGGCAATTTTTCCAACAAAATTTAGTTCAAATGGTGAAAGATATCCTCGAGAGAACGAATCTAGCTCCATCTTATTTAGAATTAGAAATCACGGAAAGTATGACGATGGATACTCGTCATACAATACAAGTTTTACAGGATTTAAAGAAATTAGGTGTCAAAATAGCGGTTGATGACTTTGGAACAGGTTATTCCTCTATGTCGTATTTGAAGGATTTTCCGATTGATCGTTTGAAAATAGATCGTTCATTTATTAATCAAGTGCAATCAAATAGTCATGATGGTGCTCTTATTTCTATGATTATTTCTATGGCCAAGCATCTTCAATTACAGGTTGTCGCTGAAGGTGTGGAAGAAGTTGACCAGCTTGCTTTTTTAACTGAACGTGATTGTGATAGTATTCAAGGGTATTTATTTAGTAAGCCAATCTCTCCTGAAGAAATTTCAACAAATTTTGATGAGATTCAAAAAAGGGCCGTGTCTCTAGCTGGATTAGAAGAGTCATATTTAAGAGATTAATTAGTTTTTCTTAGATAAGAGCGTAGATTTGTTAAATCAATGATGTAAAAAAACAGGAGTCCTTATGTGTGGACGGCCTGTTTTTTTACTATTAGAGACTCCGTTTGCTTTAGTAATGAATCTTAAAATAGAGATAGTATATAACCACCAATACCTCCAGATAGGACGATAACCCATGGTGGCAATTTCCAAAATACAGACATGCTGAATAAAAGCGAGGCGAAGGCAAAGTCGATGGATGTCAAAATAGAACTTGTCCAGATTGGGTGATAAAAGGCAGATATAAGAATACCTACAACAGCTGCATTTACTCCCATCAATGCTCCCTTGATTTTTGCATTTTTACGTAAGGTATCCCAAAATGGTAGTGTACCTAATATAAGTAGAAACGCTGGTAAGAAGATGGCGAATGTAGCTAATAAGCCACCTTGCCAGCCGTTCATTACTGCACCAAGATAAGCTGCAAAAGTAAATAATGGACCTGGTACAGCTTGAGTGGCTCCATATCCAGTCAGAAAAGCATCTTTACTGATCCAACCAGTTGGTACGAATTCGCTTTCTAGCAAAGGTAAAACGACATGTCCACCGCCAAAGACCAAAGCTCCTGAACGATAAAAACTATCAAACATGGCAATCCACCGTGATGTAGTGAATTCTCTTAAAATAGGTAGCAGAATGAGTAGAGCAAAGAAAGAGATTAGACATATACCTGCAAAGCGTCGCGAAATAGGAAATGGATGACTGGTCTCCTCATTTACTTCTTTCTCTTTGAAAAGAATGAATCCAATTAGGGCAGATACAAGAATAAAGGCTACTTGTACGTACGTTGTTTGCCAGAGAAGAGTGCCAATTAATACGAATAAGGCGATTGCTTTTCTTTTTAAATCTGGCGTTAGAGTTTTGGCCATTCCTAGAATAGCTTGAGCTACGATGACTATAGCGACAATTTTTAATCCATGTATCCAGCCAATCTCTGCTAAATTTATATGACTTACCATCAAGGCAAATAAAATTAAGACAATGACAGATGGGATGGTGAAGCCGATAAAAGCTAATATTCCTCCTAGAACTCCAGCACGCATGACTCCAATGCCAATTCCGACTTGACTGCTAGCTGGTCCGGGTAAGAACTGACATAGGGCTACGAGATCTCCATATGTTTTTTCATCTATCCATTTTCTTCTATTAATATATTCATTATGAAAATATCCTAGGTGGGCAACGGGTCCGCCAAAAGAAGTAAGGCCTAATTTTGTTGAAATAAAAAGTACTTCAAGTAAGGTTTTTAACTTTCTAGTAGTTTTAATGCTTTCCATTTTTCATCTCCTTTAGGAACTAAAATCCTTAGTTATATTGAAAGTGTATCATTTAGATGAATTAACTAATGAATATCTACAGTGAATTTACAGATTATTAACATTTACTTATATCTAAAGCATATATTTAAATAAATGTAATTATTTTGGGAAAGTGGAAGTTTCACTTTTTGGTTTCTAATACAGACTAGCCCCTTATCTAATAGGAGGTATGATATGGACGTTTTTGTAAGACAGGGTGATACACTATGGTATTACAGTCAATTGTTTAAGCTGGATATTACACTTCTTATTGACTCTAATCCCAATATTCAACCTAATTTGCTTTCGATTGGTCAACAAATAGATATTCCAGGATTTGTAAGTATAGATTATAGAATAGACCACGGTGATTCTTTATGGAGTATTGCCACGAATAGAAATCTGTCGTTAGATGCTTTATTTCTTGTTAATCCTTCCATTGATGCAAATGCCTTGCAAATTGGTCAAATCATTAAAGTACCTTTGCGCATTACATGGCGACTTGTTCAACAAACATCAAACTATAGCTATGAAAAATTAATGAATGATTTAAATCTTTTACAAGATATGTATCCATTTATACGAATGACTACAATTGGAAAGACAGCCCTTGGTAAAAAGATTCCGGAAGTTTTAGTAGGAAAGGGAAGTAAAAGAATTCATTATAATGGATCTTTTCATGCGAATGAATGGATTACTACCCTTGTGATCATGACGTTTTTGAATGATTATTTATTGTCACTGACTAATCTCGGGGATATTCGAGGCGTGGAAATGTTGCCTTTATATAATGCAACGATGTTATCAATCGTTCCTATGGTAAACCCTGATGGTGTAAATCTTGTTATAAATGGTCCACAGGTAAAAGAACTTTATCGCAGTGGGGTCATTGAGTGGAATAACGGGAAGACTGATTTCTCAGACTGGAAGGCTAATATTAGAGGTGTGGATTTGAATGACCAATTTCCGGCTCGCTGGGAGTTAGAGAAAGCGCAGCGACTGTCTAAACCGGGACCAAGAGATTACCCAGGAGAGAGGCCACTATCTGAACCTGAAGCAATTGCAATGGCTGAGCTGACGAAAAAGCGTGACTTTTCTAGGGTAATAGCGTTCCATACACAAGGTAAAGAGATCTACTGGGGGTTTGAGAATCTGGAGCCACCATCTTCAGAAGTAATCGTGAAGGAGTTTAGTAGAGTAAGTGGATATAAAGCTGTACAGACATTAGCAAGTTATGCGGGATACAAGGACTGGTTCATACAAGATTGGAGACGTCCAGGATTTACTGTTGAACTTGGAGAGGGAACAAACCCACTTTCACTCTCACAATTTCAGGAAATTTATCAAGAGTCGCTTGGAATTTTTCTTGCTGGATTATATATGTAAAAAATTTTTTTATTCTAATTAATCTTAATTTAAGAGAGGTCAGAACTCATCTGTTGAAATCCAGATGAGTTTTTTACTTGTAAACTAGATATTCGTAATCTTAAAAATGTATCATTTTTCAAGAGATTAATCTATTTAGTAGATGATAAGGATATTGAAATGGAATTGTAGTTTAGTAGGTGAATTTCTATTATTAGATGTATTAGTAATGTTCTTTATTTTAAGTTTTAATGATTTATAACATTGACGGAATTTTTAAAAAAATATACAATACTTTATATGACACCTTATGTTAGGAGATATAACATACAATGAAAATTATTGATGCACTACACAATTCTGTTGTTTTCCAAATGTCATCCGATGAGTTAGTACGGATTTTAGAAGATATTAAGAATAAAAAAGAATTAGCTATTGATGTGCTTAAGTTTAAGATAAATAAGTTTGAGATGAAAAAAAGAGTGGAGGAAGCGTATTATCAGTCTTTATCGACATTTCAAAAAATCTTTGCGGCTCGTCCACCTAGTCATCATCAAGCTGTTGAATATTTAGTGAATGTTAAAAATCGCTTTGCTGAAATTGAAGATATTAAACAAAGAATTTTTATTTTAAATCAAATGATTTCGAAGGTGAAAATAGAATCGGAAAAAGAGGAAATAATAGTATCGCCAATCATTTTGGAAGAAATCAGGAATTGGTATGGAACGGAGGACAACTAGAAATGACTATTGAAACCGTAAGTTCAGGTCTGGATACAATCTGGGTCGTGTTAACAGCAGCTATGATTTTGTTAATGGAAGGTGGCTTTGCCTTATTGGAAGCCGGCTTTGTTCGTTCGAAGAATAGTGTGAATATTATTATGAAAGTTTTTGCCGATATTACGATTGGGACGCTCGTGTATTTTATCATTGGCTTTGGATTGATGTATGGAAAGGATTTTTTTGGTTTATTTGGGACAAGCGGCTTTTTAATGAAAGGGGACTTATCTCATTTAGACCTTTCTATATCTATTGATTCGTTTTGGTTATTTCAAGGGGCTTTCGTTATTGCTGTTATTTCTATCGTTTCAGGGGCTGTAGCAGAAAGGATTAACTTTCGCGCATATCTGTTATATATTATTGCGATGACAGCAATTATTTATCCGATTGCTGGTCACTGGGTATGGGGGGGAGGCTGGTTAAGCGAATTAGGGCTGCAAGATTTTGCAGGTTCAGCTGTGATTCATGCCCTAGGAGGATTTTCGGCATTGGCTGCAGCTATTTTAATTGGCCCAAGGAAAGGGAAATTTACTGCCGAGGGGTTGAGTTCTGTTGCTTTACCTAGCAATCTACCCTTAGCATCAGTTGGAACATTTTTACTGTGGTTCGGTTGGTTTGGTTTTAATGCTGGAAGTACTCTGGCAGCTACAGATGGTCGGATTGGACATATAGCTATTGTTACAATGCTAGCTGCAGCAGCAGGTGGAGCGACTACATTATTATATACTTTATTCCGATATGGACGTTCCGATGCTCCATCCGTCATTAATGGCTCTTTAGCAGGTTTGGTTGGGATTACTGCTGGGTGTGCGTTCGTGAGTGATTATGCCGCTATTTTAATCGGTGTGGTTTCTGGATTATTAATGATGGCTGCAACAAATTGGCTAGAAGCAAGAAAGATTGATGATCCTGTAGGTGCATTCCCAGTCCACGCAATTTCAGGGGTTTGGGGAACCGTTGCGGTTGGTCTTTTTGCTTCTGAAGGTGGTCTTTTTACAGGTGGAGGCTGGCATCTACTAGGTGTACAAATTGTAGGATTAGTTGTTTTATGTACTTGGGGCTTTTTGTTAACCTGGGGTGCTTTAAAGATTATTAATGTATGGATTCCTATTCGTTCTTCAGATGAAGAACAGGAATTAGGATTGGATATAAGTTATCATGGAATTACAGCAACATATACGGCTACTGAATTTATAAGAGTAGAGGAATATTATCGTAATTTTGATACCGAAGTAAGAAAAGAATAATAAAATGGCAAACAGGCCTTGGATAAATCCAGGGTTTGTTTATTTGTGTAACAATCTAAGTATGTAAAATATTTAAGTTATGTACACCATATTTGGATAAGCTCCAATAAAAGAAAACTTTAGTAACTTTATAAATTCTAGTAAATGGTAAAATGGAATAGAAGCAGCATAAGTGTTAGAGCTTATGCTGCAGTTTTGTTTTAGAACCCATCTTCCTGAGCTGAGAACGGTATTTGCAATCTATTTTCGACCGCACGTAGTCTTTGATTAATTCTGTTCAAGCGGCGGGTATGGCGCTCATCATTTTGATTAAGACGAGAGATTTCTTGGTTGATTCGATTGATTTCTCGATTTTGTCGAGCTAGCTCTCTTGTTTGATCTTCATTTTGTCTTTCTAGCTGTCTAATTCTTCTTTCAAGACCTTGAAATTGTGGCGGTTGGCGGTCGATATCATATACATCTGGCTGTTCGATATATGAATAATCATAAGGGACGTAGGTTTCAGGTTGAACGGGAAGATATTCTGGATAATAACCGTATGGATACATGTTCATCTCTCCTTAAATTAACGTTTTAAGTAGGCGGGCACACCCCTTATACAATATGCAAAGAGGCTGTAGGTGATTGGGTAAATGCCTATAGATATATATAGAAGCAGATTGACTCTATTTCATAGAAATAAACCATTAAAAAGCTTTAATCTATATTTGCAGAAAGAGGACGAATCGTATATCGTAAAATATAGAATGAATTGAAACTTTATTACGTAATAAACGTATAATTAAGATGAATGATGTTGTTTTTTGTAGTATGAAACATAAATGAAGTTCTACTTTTAGGGGTGTGGTAAGATGAAGCGATTTTTTGCGATACTCATTCAACTAATTATAGCAATCCCAGCTACCGTAGTAATTTGGCTAGTATGCTACTTTGCTTTTAATTTAGCATTTATTGTATCTGTGATTGGTTCCATTGTTGGAGGGGGAATCCTGTATTGGATTATGTCGCTCTATTTAAATCACGTTTATGTAAAAAAACACGGTCTAACTAGGAAAGAATACCGGTATATAAAAGGAAATTTGGCGGAAGCAAGGAAAAAAATATCTCGTATAAATAAAACACTGCTTACAATTCGCCATATAACATCATTAAAGCAAAGAATAGAATTGATGAGATTGTTAAAGAAAATACAACAATTAACAAAGCGCGAACCAAAGCGATTTTATAAAGCGGAGCCATTTTATTTTTCTCACTTAGATTCAGTTGTTGAGCTATCTGAAAAATATGCTCTTTTATCTCGACAACCAAATAAAAGCCGCGAGTTGAATCAATCTTTAGTAGAAACGCGACGAACGCTTGATGAACTTACTGAAACGGTTGAAAAGGATTTATATGAAATACTTGCTGAGGATATTGAGGATCTTCATTTTGAATTGGATGTAGCTAAAAAAATGATTAATACGAGAAAAGAATCCGAGTTACTCGATGAAAGCAGGAGATTAAAATGAGCGAAAATAATTTGATTCCAAATAATAGTGGTGCAGATTTACTGGATGACTTGCTTGCTAATCCGTTTGGTGAACAAGAACCTACAGCAGCAAATACAACATCAGAGGGCAAGACTGCAAAATTAATTGATGTCATTCCAGAAGAAAATCGGGCTAAAGCCTATCAGCTTGCTGAGCAGATTAACCCAAAAGATTACCAAGCCATGCTCTCTTACGGGACACCCGCTCAATCTAAGCTACTGACGTTCTCGCATACCATGCTTGAACATGTGCAAAAGAAAGATCTTGGAGAAGTTGGCGAAATTATTGGTGATTTAATGAAAAAACTTAATGAAGTGAGTCCTGATGAACTAAAGCCAGAAAAGCAAACTTTTTTCGGCAAACTTTTCGGGAAGCTTTCAGGCTCTATTCAGGAAGTACTTTCAAAGTATCAAAAAACAGGGGCGCAAATTGATCGAATAAGCGTTAAGCTTGAACGAAGTAAAAATGGCTTACTATCGGATATTGGTGTATTAGAGAAATTATATGAAGCAAATAAAGATTATTTTCATGCATTAAATATCTATATTGCTGCGGGTGAGATTAAACTTGAGGAATTATATAATAAAACAATTCCAGAGTTAAAGCGAGTTGCACAGCAATCAAGTGATCAAATGAAAGTTCAAGAAGTAAATGATATGGTTCAATTCGCTGATCGTCTTGATAAACGATTATACGATTTAAAATTAAGTAGAGAAATTACTATCCAAAGTGCTCCACAAATTCGTTTGATACAAAATACAAACCAAGCATTAGTTGAAAAGATTCAATCGTCTATATTAACAGCTATTCCATTGTGGAAAAACCAAGTAGCCATTGCATTGACATTAATTAGACAACGTCATGCATTAGAAGCACAAAAACAAGTGTCGAAAACAACCAATGAATTATTGTTGAAAAATGCAGAAATGCTTAAGACGAATACAATTGAAACGGCAAGAGAAAATGAGCGTGGTCTGGTGGATATTGAAACCTTAAAGAAAACACAACAAAATTTAATTTCAACTCTTGAAGAAACAATGAAAATACAACAAGAAGGCCGTGTGAAGCGTCGTCAAGCAGAACAGGAACTTAGCTCTATGGAAAATGAATTGAAACAGAAATTGTTAGATATGAAAGGGGAATAATCCTTTATATCGATAAAGCTTAGTCTAATAGATTGAGCTTTTTTTAATAGGCAATATTTACTTGTTAAAAAAGTTTAGTAAACTAGCTTCCGTTGCGTGAAAATCCTCACTTTTTCTAGTATAGTAATAATTAAAGGAGTGAGGGCATATGTACCTGACAGTAAAAGAAACAGCAGTGTATTTATCATTGCCGGAATCACAGATTGAAAGTTTGGTTTTACAAAATAAAATTCGAACTGTTCATGACGGTGAACAGTATTTGATTTATAAAGACCAGTTTAAAAGCCATTTTGAACAATTAGAAAAATACAAGAAAATGATGGAAGAATATTATAGTGAACCTATTCCAGATGATATTGATGTTAAGGATGAAGACTAGTATTGTGATATGAAATAAAAGGATAGTTAGGAGATAGTTGAGTGCTTAAAGAATACTTGCATAGTGAAGGGTTTTCTAGGTTCATAACATTAGTCATTTTGGTTATTTTTTTAATAAGTATTGGCAATATGCTCAATTTATTGTTGTTTACCTTTATTTTCACATTTTTAATGGGTAGGTTAGAGCATTTCGTAACAACTCAGTTAAATAGGCTTATTCGAATTAATTCTAAAGTAGTGATTGTTTTTTTATATCTCATCATGATTTCTATATTGGGTATCGTGCTTTATAAGTACTTGCCAGTCATTACGATGCAATTAACAGAATTAGTTAAGCAGATTGTTTTTTTCTTTCAACATCCACCTGAAAATCGATTAATTCAGTATAGCGTTTCATATGTAAATGATTTAGCAAATCCACTTGATTTTCAAAAACAGATGAATCTTCTTTATCTTTATATTGCTGATTTTAGTAAGTTGACGCTACAGATTTTCCTTTCAATTTTACTTAGTTTGTTTTTCTTATTGGAAAAAGATAAAATTATTCGTTTTACATCCACCTTTAAATATGGGAAATTAAAATGGTTCTTTATTAACTTGGGACATTTTGGACATAAATTTGTAAATTCGTTTGGAAAAGTGATTGAGGTTCAATTTCTTATTGCACTAACGAATTCAGTGCTTTCCCTTATATTTTTGTCGATTATGGGCTTTCCTCAGTTAATTGGACTTGGAATTATGATTTTTTTCTTAGGACTGATTCCAGTTGCTGGTGTTATTATTTCACTGATTCCACTTAGTATGATTGGTTATAGTATCGGTGGAATATCGACAGTAATTGCTGTGTTAGTGATGATTGTCATCATCCATGCGCTAGAAAGTTATGTTCTTAATCCGAAGTTTATGTCGGCTAAGACTAATTTACCTGCGTTTTTCACCTTTATGATCCTTCTATTTTCTGAGCATTTTCTTGGAATTTGGGGATTGATAATAGGTATTCCAATTTTTATATTTTTATTAGATATGTTGGATATTCATGAAAGTAATAATAAAATAGCAAATGAATAAAAAAACAGTATTCCCATTGATGTGGGAACTGTTTTTTGTTATTTTAATATATTTAATTCTGTGAAGTTAGCAGATATTTGACTGCCTTTATAGAAAATTCAGACTCCTTTTAAAACTAATATTATATTTTGCTAAAGTTTTTAAAAATTCTTCTTGTTGCATAAAAAAACATTAGAATGTATAATACGTGTATTAGAAATCAGAAAAGATGTATAGAATATCCATACATCTTTCCGTAAAGAATATAATACAAGGAGGAGATTTTTGTGAAAAAGATACATTTTTCGCTGTTAGTGCTAATGATGTCATTAGCAGTTATTCTTTCTGCATGTGGACAAAAAAATGAAGAACAATCTACGGATGACGCTTCTACAGATAAAGCTATTCGTGTTGTGACCAATGCTGATTATGCACCTTTTGAATCTTTAGAGGGTGATAAAGTGGTGGGATTTGATGTGGATTATGTTAATGCACTTGCGAAGGAAGCAGGCTACAAAGCTGAAGTTGTACATGTTGGTTGGGACCCGATTTTCGTAGAAATGGAAAAGAAAACAGCAGATATGGGTGCTTCGGCTATTACGATAAATGACGAAAGAAAGCAATCCTATGATTTTTCAGTGCCATATTTTTTATCAACTGTTAAAATCTTAGTTCCAGAAAAAAGTGATATTAAATCTGCTGCAGATTTGAAAGGTAAAAAAGTTGCTGTTCAAACAGCTACTACTGGACAAGCCGCTGTCGAAAAAGTATTAGGAAAAAATGATCCAAGCATTAAAAAGTTTGATAATAATAACTTGGCGATTCAGGAACTATTATCAGGTGGGGTTGATGCCGTTGTTGCTGATAATACAGTTCTTGAGAAGTATGTGCAGAATAACCCGGACCAAAAGTTAAAGGTTGTTGCGGATAATAAACAATTTGTTCCAGAATATTATGGACTGTTATTCTCGAAAGGAAGTACACTAAAGTCTGAAATTGATAAAGCTGTAAATACTCTTTTTGAAAATGGCACATATGCAAAGCTTTATCAAAAATGGTTTGGAACAGAACCGGATATTGAAACATTACAAGCACAACAATAATAGGAAAGTTAAGAAAACATACGTAACTTTTTACGAAAAGTTACGTAGTTTTTTGTAAAATAAAGTAATTATAAATTTTGAATAAGTATTAGTGTCTAGCTACAGCGCCCTGACCAAGGCGCTTCCGCTTTTCTTTTAAGGAGTGGTGATATGGGTTTTCGTTGGGATATTATTGTTGAATATGCTCCTTTCTTATGGAAGGGAACATTGCTAACAATTGGATTGTCTATTGCTTCTATTTTATTGGGTGTAATTTTAGGTTTATTTATTGGATTAGGGAAGACCATTAAAAACAAAGTTCTCGCTTTTCCGTTTGTTTTGTATATTACTATCTTTCGAGGAACACCTTTGTTCCTACAAATCCTTATCGTCTATTTTGGCGTTGTACCGGCTATATTAGGAGAAACAAATGGAATTATTGCTGGTATTGTTGCGATGTCTCTCAATTCTGCTGCTTATGTAGCAGAAATTTTTCGTGCTGGGATTGAATCAATTGATCGTGGACAAATGGAAGGGGCTCGCTCACTTGGGATGACAAATTCGCAAGCAATGGGATATGTTATTTTACCGCAAGCGTTTAAACGAATGATTCCGCCGCTTGGAAATGAATTTATTGTGTTGTTAAAGGATTCTTCATTACTCTCTGTTGTAGCAGTTCCGGAATTAATGTATTACGGAAAGGCGATGGGTGGCCAATATTTCAAGGTTTGGGAGCCCTACTTGACAACTGCTGTCATCTATTTGATTTTGACGATTATACTAAGTGTGTTATTAAAACGACTTGAAGAAAGGCTGAAGACAGAATGATTAAGGTTGAGAATTTAAAAAAGTCGTTCGGTAAAAATGAGGTTTTGAAAGATATTAATGTCACGATTCAGCCGAAAGAGGTAGTTGTAGTCATTGGACCATCAGGTTCTGGAAAATCAACATTTCTCCGCTGTATCAATCAGCTTGAAACCATCACATCTGGTCATGTTCTTATTGAAGGACTTGATACAACTGATAAAAGCGTTAATATTAACAAAGTCCGTACAGAAGTCGGAATGGTTTTTCAACATTTTAATTTATTTCCTCATAAAACGGTAATAGAAAATATTATGCTTGCCCCAGTTAAAGTCCGGAAGGTTTCTAGGGAGCAAGCTAAGTCAAAAGGGATGGAACTATTGTCTAAGGTAGGCTTAGCTGATAAGGCTAATGCATATCCAGATTCATTGTCAGGTGGGCAAAAGCAGCGTGTAGCAATTGCAAGAGCTTTAGCAATGGAGCCAAAAATCATGCTTTTTGATGAGCCAACATCTGCACTTGATCCAGAAATGGTCGGTGAAGTATTAGAAGTTATGAAGCAATTGGCTAAGGAAGGGATGACAATGGTCGTTGTTACACATGAAATGGGATTTGCTAGAGAAGTAGGCGACCGAGTCATCTTTATGGATGAAGGTTATATTGTAGAAGAAAATGTTCCAGAAAAGTTGTTTACAAATCCGCAACAAGATCGAACAAAATTATTTTTAAGCAAGATTTTATAGAATATCTAAAAGTAAAAGCCCTTCCGAAATCGGAAGGGCTTTTGGGAATAGTTAGGGTTATTACTTAATGTATGAAGCGCCTATTAGCGATTCAGGACTTTGTCCAAGCACAAGCATGCTTAATTTGGCATAACCAATTGATTCATAGTTTGCGAAAACTCTTCGTAAAATATGGATACTTGGATTATCTTTTAGCTTTTGTATCTCTGCTTTATATAGACTAATGACTGAAGGCATTACAAATTCGGGAGCGAATTCATAAGGGTTTTCATCCATAATTAACCGGCCCATATACTGATATTTAAATTGAAATGCTCTTGTTAGTCCTACTACATGGAGTAATTTACTAAATAATTCGGGGTATTCATTTTTAATATACTCCAGTTCTGTTTCAGCAGTTTGCAGTTCATCTACACTTGATAAAGTGACCATAATATCTCCCTTCGATCTATGAAAAGTTAATCCCATCTCCACAATGCTTATCTCATTAACAAGTCTACTCCCGTAAAAGTATAATGTAAAATGGTTATATTTTATTGATACTATAGCTTTTGTCTATGCTATAACAGCAATTAATCATCGATAGCTTTTAAAACGGGGATATATGGGTTAATCAAGTAAAGCTTGGCTTGTAAAGCGTAACCATTCTTTTGCCGCAAAGGAGGGATTACGATTTTTGCTCCAAATAACACCTAATTGCCAACTGACAGAAGGGTTTTTAATTGTTACAGACCGAACGCTACTTTTTAAATCCAAACATAAATTTTCAGGTAATAAGGCTACTCCCAACTGACAAGCAACCATTTCCTCAATAAAATCCCATCTAGAACTTTCTGTAATGATACGCGGGGTATATCCAGCTAATTTACAGGAGGAAATTACAAGATCGTGTAGAACATAGTCTTTATTAAAGAGAATAAAGTCTTCATTTTTAAGTTCCTTTAAATCAACCTCTGCACTTTGAGCAAGTGGATGATCTGGATGAAGAACTAATTTAATATCTTCTTCTAATAAAGAGAAAGAGTGAAAAAGTTCAGCATTCGTTGGCAAAACGATGACACCGATATCTAGTATGTCACTTTCTACGGCTTCCTCTATTTTTTTTGAACCGTCTTCAACTAATTGGTACGTAATATTTGGATATTCTTTATGAAAACGTCCAATAATGGTTGGGAAAAAGGAAGAATCTATAATGGGTGGTAGCCCAATTCGAATATGTCCTTTGTGTAACCCTGAGAGAGATTCTACTTCTCTTTCTAAGTTGTTAAATGCCAAATCAATTAATTTAGCCTGCTCTAGCACTACTTGGCCAGCATCAGTTAGTGTTAATTGTTTGCGTGAGCGGTCAAAAAGTTCGACACCGAGTTCGATTTCAAGATTTTTAATCATTTTACTAATCGTAGGTTGGGTAATAAATAAATGTTCTGCCGCTTTTGTAAAACTTTTGAAATGTGTTACTTGAATAAAGTATTGTAAATGTTTAATATCCAAAGCTCTCACCTGCTTTTCCTAGGTCAGTTATTATTATTTTACACGTTTAACAATTGGAATAGGAGTAAAGTGCTTGAAATTAATGAAAAAAGCTAACTTCTTAAAATAAAATTGGCTTAATCCATTTACTTTATTAACAAAACAGGAATTGTAGAATTTTGAGTGACATAGTGGCTGACGCTTCCTAAAAGTTCCTTAATGCCACTTAACCCTCGACTTCCCATGATAATTAGATCACAGTCATGAGCACGTGCATGGTCTAAAATAGCTCTAGCTGGAGTACCGACAAGAACATAGGAACGTGTTATGTTCGGTAATTCAGTTAGTTTAGCTACAGCTTTAGAAATGACTTTTTTTCCATCTTTCATTAATGAATCTTCTATATTTTGTTTGTTTTTACTATACATATTAAAATTGAGAGGCCACAGTACAGAATGGAGTAGTTCAACTTCAATTGTTTGATCTGTCTTGGCTAATTCAATTGCCTTTTCTAGCGATTTCATGGCTAACTCAGATTCATCAAAAGCGACTAAAATTCTTGAACAAAACATAGTGTACACCGCTCCTTTTCCTGTTGCACAAAGTGAAACAGTCAAATATAACTACATTTTATCACTTTTCAATATTGAAGAGAATGCTAAGATGTATGAATGAAATTGAAACTATTGTTTATACTATAAAAAATGGGTATATTAGTATTTTTTGATAGTTTTATTACTAGATAAGTTTATCCACAGAAAAAACCAAGATAAACCCTATAAAAAATGAACTTATCCACATTATCCACAGACTTATCCCCCGATTTCCATAAAATTCATGTGGATAAACTAGTGTGTAAAAACAGTAAGTTATCAAAACATTTAGAACTTATTCACAATATCCACTGGATTGTGGATAAACCTGTGTGTAAAAGTTGTCGAATTTAGTAGTTACTTAAAATTTTATTGCTTTTAATACCGTATTATTAAAAATCTAGTAGATTTCGAGGACCATTATTAACATTCTGGTTTAACAAAAGCTTATAACGATAAAAAGAGACCATATATTTGGTCTCTAACTCAACTCTGTTGATGATTTTCAAAGTATTTATTTTACTATAAACTGTAAATCATTTTCAATGAGTACAAATGGCTAGGTCATTTAGTTAACTAAGATGTCTTACGTTTTTGATTTTCCTTTTGCTCGTTGGTCCGCAGCTGTTGCACGTGCTTGAGCTTCGATATCAGCTTGGTCAGCAAGCTCTTCAGAATATTCTTCGTCAATTCCATCACTAATGATATTGGTAAATTGCGTTTGTTCATTTTCATGTTGATTTTGTTTCATTTTTAAATACCTCCTATCATTTATTTTCAACTGTTACGCTAAACGGGTGCTATCCGCTTTTCTTTGTCTAGCTCCACCGGCTAGCCCCTCGAGATGCTTCGGTCCAGTTGATGAAGTCAAAGAGCGACTTCACCTTCTGGCCCTCCAGCACTTGTCGGGGCTGACCAAGCCGGTTCCACTTTTCCTTGTCTAGCTTCAGGCACCCAGCGCCTAACGGACTTCCCGCTCCTCCTTACGATAAGTCAACATCGA
>SMEO01000312.1_pt1 | contig 18015 bp, 17 predicted proteins | sample 2456251 | NCBI WGS metagenome assembly SMEO01 (sample SAMN10132594, study PRJNA489261) | soil metagenome | isolation source: day1 control-silt loam soil ammended | place: USA | reverse complement strand
CTGGAAATACACATAAAGATATATTTATTAAAGAGGTCAATATAGATGATGTAGATATTGTCTATGAATTGGAATATAAAGTAGTGTACAAAGGAATAGAATTTGAACCATGGGCAATAGGAAAGTTTATATTGGAGAACAATCAATTATCATTATTTACTGATAGTCCCACAGTAGCCAAACAATATGAATTTATTAAACAAGAGCAATTTGTATTCAAAAAAGAAATTCCTTTAGATGATATGGATGCCTTGATTGAAATTAAGAAACCTATATTAAAATTTAAGCATATGAACCAAGTAATAACTAAGGTTGAAAAAAAGAATATAAGAGATTATTTGAAAAACCTGATTGAATAGATATTGATAAAGGTATTACCATGACAGTTTCCTTGTGAGACATGATTGTGGTGATGCTTTTTTTCTAAAGTTGTCAATAACGATCACTTCATAGGCAATGGGGGCAGGTGCAATAATGATTAGAAAAGGTAAATATGCAAAATATAAAGGTGAGGAATATAGATACAGGAAGTTGGAGGGCAATCTTATAAAATTAATTAGCAATCAACAGTCTGATATAAAAAAGGGTTTTGAGCAATTAGATCAGGATATATTTACTAAAATAATTGATATTAGTGATGCAGATGAATTATTCTCTATTTATCCATATGCAAAATACAAAGGTGAGTTATTTGCTGCTTCTGAACAGGGGAAAACAGGTAAAGTATTGTTGTCTACAGATGATGCAGAAATTGCAAAAAGATATGAATTTGTTCGTACAGATAAATATTTATATTCTAAGTATGTTGAATGGGATGATGTTGAAATCATTGAGAGTAGAAAGCCTTATTAGTTCAACTAGTTTATTGATACCCCTAAGGCCTTAACAAAGTTTTTGTTAAGGCCTTTTTAAGTGCCCACATCTAGACCCTTCTTACGTTCATTTATAAATTAAAATTATCTGGATCCGGACCGTTTCGGTGGTTACGATTCATGGAATCAATAGCATTCATATCTTCATTGGATAGTTCAAAATCAAAAATATCAGCATTTTCAATGATACGTTGTTCTTTAACGGACTTAGGTATAGTCACAATTCCGCATTGTAAATCCCAGCGTAAAATGATTTGTGCCACTGTTTTATTATATTTCGCTGCAAGCTCCTTGAGCGTTGGTTCATCTAGCATTTTTCCTCGACCCAGTGGTGACCAGGCTTCTAATTGGATGTTATGCTCTTGGCAATAGCTAAGTAATTCTTTTTGAGTCAGTCTAGGATGACATTCGACTTGATTCACCATTGGTGCAATTTCTGCGTCTGCCAGTAAGTCTTCTAAATGATGAATTTGGAAGTTGCAAACGCCGATTGCTCGCACTTTTTCTTCTTTATATAATGTTTCTAATGCCTTCCATGTTTCTTTATATTTTTCTTTAACCGGCCAATGTACAAGATATAAATCGATATAATCTAAGCCTAGCTTTCTCAAGCTCTCATTAAAAGCAGTTAGTGTTGATACATACCCTTGATCCGTATTCCAAACCTTCGTTGTAATGAATAATTCTTCGCGTGGAACCCCAGCTTCTTTAATCGCTTGTCCAACGCCTTCTTCATTTTTGTAGAATGCAGCTGTATCAATGCTGCGATATCCAGCCTTAATCGCTGCTTTGACTGCATTAGTAACCTCTTGCCCTTCTTCAGACAAATATACGCCAAGACCAAACCAAGGCATTTTTACTCCATTATGTAGGGTTGTCACATCCTGTAAACTTGTAACCAAGAAAATCATCTCCTTTTATAAAAGAACACATATATTATCTACTATTTTTGAGGTGAATAAAAGAAATGAGCAGATTATTCTTTGTGTTTCTTTTTCTAAGTTGTAGGAATGTTGTAACAAATTAAACATTTAGAGGTGATTGATAAATCTATAATTAAAGTAATGAGTTATTTTTAAATAATAAATTGTGAAATAAATAACAAAGTTTGGTGATGAAAATGCAAGGTAATGTACATCCACAGTCAATAGGGCACCCTCATGGAAAAGGAGTAGACTATGATAAAAATCCTTTTATTGTTATTTGGGAAGTAACGAGAGCTTGTCAGTTAAAATGTGTACACTGTCGAGCTGATGCGCAATTGACAGCAGATCCGCGGGAATTAACACATAAAGAAGGAATTAAATTAATTGATGAGATTTATGAAATGAATAATCCAATGCTAGTGTTCACAGGCGGAGATTGTATGATGAGGGAAGATCTGTTTGATCTAGCAGATTATGCGGTAAAAAAAGGCATGAGGGTCTCAATGACGCCGAGTGCAACTCCAAATGTAACAAAGGAAAAAATGAAGCGAGCAAAGGAAGTTGGACTTTCACGTTGGGGCTTTAGCCTCGATGCACCAATTGCTGAAATACATGATAAATTTCGTGGAACGCCTGGCTCTTTTGACCTTACCATTGAAAAAATTAACTATTTAAATGAATTACAAATGCCACTGCAAATTAATACGGTTATATCTAGATATAATTATGATCATCTTGAAGAAATGGCCAAATTAGTAGGTGAGCTTAAAGCAGTGATGTGGTATATTTTCTTGCTTGTTCCGACTGGAAGAGGCCAAATTGAGGATTGCCTAACACCAGTAGAGCATGAAAAGGTGTTTAAGTGGCTGTATGATTTAAGTAAAACAGCTCCATATGATATTAAAACAACCTGTGCTCAGCATTATCGTCGTGTTGTTTTACAGGAAAAGATGAGAGAACACAAAATTGAAAAAGGCGAGATTCATTATGAAGACTCGATTACAACTGATTTTGCCTCAATGTCAGATGGCTTGAAACGTGCTCCAAAAGGAGTGAATGATGGTAACGGTTTTGCCTTTGTTTCACATATTGGTGATGTGATGCCAAGTGGCATGTTGCCAATTAAGGCTGGTAATATTCGTGAGACCCCACTTGCAGAAATATATCGGAAAGCTAAAGTATTTAAAGATTTACGCCAGCCTGATCATTATAAAGGTAAATGCGGCGTTTGTGAATATAACAAAATTTGTGGAGGATCTCGTTCTAGAACCTATGCGGTAACAGGTGATTATATGGAAAGTGAACCTTTTTGTGTATATATACCTCAGACTTTGAGACATAAGGAAGATTAACATAATGTAAAAGGATTACATAATTAAATGACCCTTATATGGAAGGATGCTGAATGATTAGCGTCCTTTTAATATTGTATTAGTACAGTGTGTCAAATTTTGTTATGTTGTATTATAATAGATTGAAGGGAAAAAGTAGTAGTAAATGAGATAGTCCAATTAGGAGGTAGACGTAGCATGCAAGTGACAACAAAAAGAATGGAAGCTGAACATGCCAAAATTATTTTGCAGGAAACAGCAGGGATAGCGATTATTACGATTCATCGTCCACAATTGCGAAATGCTTTAACGGCGAATATGTGGGATCAGCTATCGGAAATTGGAAATAAAGTTCTAGAAAACCCTAAGAATAAAGTTTTGTTGCTAAGGGGATCAGGTGAGCAATTTACAGCTGGATCTGATCTAAAAGAATTTAATCAAATGACGCTTGAAGAGGCAGAAAACGCATTTGTGCATATGGAAAACACCATCTCTACTTTTGAACGTCTACCTATTCCTACAATCGGCGTTATTAATGGACCAGCGATGGGAGCGGGGCTTGAATTAGCATTAGCTTGTGATATTCGAATTGGTTCGGAAAAATCTAAATTAGGAATACCAGTTGGTAAACTTGGCATTACAATCAATAATAAATTTGCCCAAAGACTTGTAAACCTTGTAGGGCCAAGTGTTGCGAAGGACCTAGTTTACACAGGCCGTATGTTGAAAGCAGATGAAGCGTATCGTGTTGGAATGCTGAACTACTTAGTAAAAGAACAAGACTTGGATCGTTATTCCATTAAAATGGGGCATTTAGTAGCCTCCATGTCACCTGCATCTCTCCTTGCGGTTAAGCAGTCTGTTCAAGAATGTGTAGACAGTGCTCCTGTACTTTGGAAAGAGTCAACACCGTTTGTTGATCTAAATGATTTTCCAGAAGGTGTGGCGGCGTTTGTAGAAAAAAGACCTCCACGATTTAATCGTCGAATGAACAACTGATTCATTAAAAAGACAAAAGCGTGGTTATATACCGCGCTTTTTGTCTTCGAAAACGGATATGATTTAATTCATAACAGTTGATGTGATTCCAATATTAATAGAACTAAATTCGATATTAAAATGGTGTATCATACTTTGTTGAATTTCTGTTTGTAGTTTTTCTATCACTTCAGGTAGATTATATGAAACGGGATATACGATTCCTACATCAAGACTGGCTGTTGGAAGCCCTTGTAAATGGACATGTATCGAATCACAATGAGCAATATATTTATTTTCTAAGCAAGTGTGTTCAATTAAATCGCTAAATACCTTTTTATCAATCTGAATCGTTCCATGATGAAAATCAGGACGAACAATGGTTGTTTCTCCAATTTTTTCTCTTTTAGGAGAAAAAATATCCATCCCTTTATGAATGAGTCTTTTGAAAAAGTTTTGTTCTACTTGTCTATAAGGGATTGGCATAATATGTTTCCCTTCTGTACTTCGAACGAATTGAGCCATCTTAATTTCGCTAGTAGAGCGAAGGTCCCCTATATAATAATAATGATTGATCTCTCCTAAATCGAGTCGGTTAGCAATTAATCTTGTCATTTTATCTGATGTACCGATAATGAGGATTTTATTAATGACATAAATTTTTAATGCTTCCTGAACTTCCTTTTTATGAAGCTCATCGAAAAAAGTCGCACGCTTTACAGCTGTTATTGAATTTTTTTCAAATTTAGCTGAAGTTCCAGCAATTTTCTGTCCATTTAAAATTAAAAGTCCATCATCAATGATAGCCGGTATTTTTTTCTGATGAGCAAAAGTAAGTGCACTTGTGCTTTTTCCAGTCCCACTGGGACCACTTAATGAAAAGATTTCCATCCGTAATCTCCTTGTTTCTCCAATTTTTTCTTATTATATAATTTTCAAATTTGTTCCACAATCCTAATGAAAATCTATAGTAAAAAGGGGAAATTAATCTGCTCTAATTATAGCATTTTGAAATGGAGCCATGATTATCATAAGAATTTTATCCTGGTTCTTTTTTTGCTTTGAGGGAAAAGTAATAACGTCGGAGAATGAATGGGTATTAAAGCAGAAAATTAGACCGATTTAATAAATTTCAATGGTTTAAAAAACACGTAATCATGTGTCACGAAATGAATGATAGGAGGAGAAACATGAATACCAAATACGAGCCCATTTTTCAATCTTTTACCTTTCCCTCAGGAGTAGATGTAAAGAATCGAATAATGATTGCCCCAATGACGCATTATTCCTCGCAATCAAATGGGGAGATATCGGAGCAGGAGCTTCTTTATTATGCAGAGCGTTCTGGAGGCGTTGGTGCGGTTATTACAGCTTGTGCTTATGTAAGCCTTGACGGTAAAGGGTTCCAAGATCAATTCAGCGTGGATGATGACTCATTCATTCCCGGATTGAAAAAATTAGCCGAAACCATTCAATCTAAAGGCGCTAAAGCCATTTTACAAATTTATCATGGTGGAAGACAATCCCCTCCATCGTTATTGCCGGATGGCCAGCCGATTTCTGCAAGCGCTGTTGCTTCAGAGGGAGAAGGTAAGCCTGTTCCTCGTGAAATGACGGAAACTGAAATAAACAATACAATTAAAGCTTTTGGCGACGCAACACGACGGGCTGTTGAAGCAGGCTTTGACGGCGTTGAAATTCATGGTGCGAATACATATCTTCTTCAACAATTCTTTTCTCCACATTCCAATCGAAGAGAAGATCAATGGGGTGGCTCCCTTGAAAAAAGGATGACATTTCCTTTAGCTGTCGTGGAGTCCGTGAAAAAAGCCGTTGCTGAATATGCAAAGAAACCATTCATTATTGGCTATCGTATATCACCTGAAGAAGGCAGTACTCCAGGAATTACTTTAGAAGATACGCTTCAATTTGTTGATAAGCTAGCTGATCAGAAGCTTGATTATTTGCATGTATCTGTTAATCATTTCTGGAATGGTTCATTCCGTGATAAGAGCCATTCGCAATCTCGTATTGTAAAAATTCATGAAAAAGTTGGTAGCCGTGTTCCTGTTGTTGGTGTCGGCTCATTGCATACACCAGATGAAGTAGTAGAAGCATTAGAAACAGGTGTACCACTTATAGCATTAGGTCGTGAAATGCTGATGGAACCAAAATGGATTGAAAAAATTCAAGCTGGTCAGGAAGACCAAATTCGTACAACATTGTCTAAAAAAGATCAGAAGGAACTAGTCATTCCTGATCCTTTATGGCAGCGTCTAATGAACATTGTAGGCTGGTTGCCTGTAGTGGATTAAATGGGAAATACGGTAAACAGATATAGACCTTCAAATGAAGGTCTATATCTGTTTACTTAAAATTTTGTTGTTTTTCCTAGACTTAAAGCTTGATCCTTCTTAATCATTTTTTCGCCACAACAATAAGTGCTGGCGAATTCAATGAATAACTATCCTTTGGAAAATTTCATCATAATATTGCGTTAAGGGTTGATAAAATGTCATGTAGTACCGTCCTTCCTTTGTTTGGATTGAACATTCAGGTTGATGTCTTTCTCAACCATGAAGGCCAAGAGCTAATTTAGCATAACGGGACATTTTGTCTTTTGACCAAATAGGGGTCCATACGATTTGCACATCAATCTCTTTTATTGAAGACGAAAAGGCAATTGATAATGTCTCTTTTACATCCGCAATAATATGCCCCGCCATAGGGCATCCCATAGAAGTCATCGTCATCGAGATGTTTACCTCATTTTCTTCGGTTACCTCTACATCGTAGACAAGACCAAGATTGACAATATCCACTCCAAGCTCTGGGTCCATTACATTTTCAAGTTCTTCATAAATTTGTTCCACTGTTAGGTTTGTCATCTATTTATTTTCCATCCTTTATACTTTTATGATTAGTGGGTTTCTTACCCTTTTCATTACTATAGATGAAGCTTGATGATAAAAAAATGACCTGTATCACATTTTGAAAAAAAGTGAAAGTGATGAGAGTTGAAAACAATAGAAGAAAGAACCTAGTGTTTTAGTCTCTATACTTCTTTTTTTTAGAATGTAGTGTTTTAACCTAAAAAATAATATAGAATAATAGGTAAATACTCATATTTCATATAATTACTAAAAGTAAGTGAAACGATTAGCGATCAAGTTAATTCCTGTTTGTGAATGAGATGAAAAAAGTAAAGTTTGTTGACAATGTTTTATAATCTGTGAAACCTATTCTCAAAAGCAATATAATAGCTATATATTCGCCAAATTAATGTTTCAAAGGGTTATTAAGGACAGAATTTATTACATGATGGGAGTTTTGAGCATGGCCTTTCTTCATTCAAAATTAAAATCAAGAAATGAAAATTCTAAATGGTTATCCGAAGTTGATAGCCAAGAAGTTATCTTTTCGATTTCAGATAATAGTATTCAAAATCAATGTAATGCCATTGGGCTAAGGATAGAAGATTTAAAAGTCGCTAAAACGATAAAGCCGCTAATTAAGGAACATACAACAGAAATTGCAGGCGCATTTTTCAAGGCATTGAATAATGTTCCTGAAACAACTACGATTATTACTACATATTCAAATCCTGATCGTTGGATGAAGATTCACGGCCAATTTTTAGTACATATGTTTGATGGTCATTTTGATGATGCTTATATTGCCAAACTTCAAAATTTGGCTAGCGGTCATCAAGCGATTGGTGTACTTCCACAATGGTATGTTGCGAGTTTTCAAGCACTGCAGGAAAGTATACTGAATGTTCTATTTGATTCAACTTCCAGCCGAGACGAATTTTTTACGATATCTAAAAGTGTTGCAAAAGTTTTGAATATCCATCAACAAGTAATTCTGGAAGCTTTAGAGAGAGTGAATATCGAAAAGCAGCAAGAAGAATATCATAAAATTAAAGAAGAATTAAAGGATAAGATCTTTGCAACAAGTGAGTCTTTAATGGCAATAACAGAGGAAACTAGTGCAAGTGTAGAAGATTTAATTCATAAAAGTCAGAAGGTTAGTGAGCAAGGTCAGCAAAGTGCTGATAAATCAAAGACTAGCCAAGTACTTGCTGAAAATGGTCAGGGTCAACTAAATTCATTAGAGGAACAAATGCAATTGACTCATGAAAGTACAGTTAAAATGAAAGAGAATATAGAATCTCTTAATCAATTATCTACACAGATTAGACAGGTGGTTAGTATTGTTGAAGGGGTTTCCAGCCAAACCAATCTACTTGCCCTTAATGCTACAATTGAAGCAGCAAGAGCAGGTGAGCATGGCAAAGGATTTGCAGTGGTAGCTAATGAAGTAAGGAAGCTTTCCGAACAAACACAGAAATCTGTTGAGTCAATCAAGAGTTTTACAGAACAAATCAATGAGCAAAATGCTAAAGTAATTTCAAGTATACAAGAGGTTGATCAATTAATGGAGGATGGACAAAATAAAACGCAAATGACTCGAAAAGCTTTTGATCGGATTGTGAATGCAGCAAATGAAAATCTCGCTTCGGTACAACAATCGGAATTGGAGATTCAAAATCTAGTTGAAATCATTACAGAAATTGGTACAGCTACGCAAAAAATTGTTAAGTCCACAGAAAGATTAAATGAAGCAGCCCAACTTGTATAGTAGGGTAACAATTAATAAAAGAGACAAGGTAACAATTAATAAAAGAGACAATCATCAAATGATTGTCTCTTTTATTATATGGTTTTTAGAATATCTTAAGGTCCTGTAAAGCCTGTTGGAGATCAGAACGTGTTTGTAATTCATTATCCACTTCAACACCTAGTTCAATCATCGTGTCAGCAATCTCCGCACTAATACCTGTTAAGGTTGTTGAGCAGCCAAGTAATTTAATCCCTTTTACTATTTTAAATAAATGATTAACTACGGCTGTATCCACGTAAGGTACACCAGAAATATCAATAATTAACTTATCTGCTTTTAATTCTTTAATTCGTTGGAGTGTTTTTTCTCTAATCTTTTTGGCGCGATACGTATCCACGTTTCCGACAATTGGAAGAATACAAATTTTATCAGCAATAGGGATGATAGGAACGGTTAATTCATCTACTGTATCGCGGTGACTTTTTAATAAATCCTCTTTATAGCGGACGTAATAAGCTGTATACGAGTCAATATATAAATCGATGATATCGTTTACATGTCGTTCTAAAGAGAAGAATTGGTCTGTATCAAGAGTTATTTGTGATTCTTTGTAAAATGATTTGATAGCATTCCATGTAATTCCTCGGACTGATTGGAAAATCTCCCAAGATAAATGAATCGGAAATTCTGTTTTTGCTCGACTGATTCCCTTTTCTCTAGCACTATCCATAATCTCTTCTGTTTTTAATTCAAGGATATTTTGAACAATTAGTTTCATAATAGGATTTCCATATTTTGAATATTCTTCTAAATCACCATTTTCTTTTAATAAAGTAGCAATATAGCTTTTATTTTGCTCTAAATATTGAATCCATTCTTTTGTATAAAAATCTAGGTTTTTATTTAAAAAATCCGCTAAGTCTACTTTGGAATCTATTGCTTGCAACATTGTTTTTCCTCCTGTATATGGTATATGGTGATTGTTCTTAGAAAAAGAAAGGATAAAAGTGGTTCCTTGTCCTTCTTCACTTGTGACTCGTATTTTGGCTTTATTGTTGTGAATGGTATTAAAGACCTGTGCTAGACCCATACCTTTCCCATCATCTTTCATGGTAAAGAAAGGGGTACCAAGCAAACGCAATTTATCGCTTGGAATTCCAATGCCTGAATCACAAATAGTTAGATGAATGTCATGTACATCTTCATATTGCTCAATTACTAAGGTTCCACCTTCAGGCATTGCTTCAATAGCATTTTTGATCAAATTGAACAAAGCCTTTTTTACTTGGTCTTTTTGACCAAAGATGGTTGAATTCTCATTTTCAAATCTTTTAATCAAATTTATCTGATAAAGCTTATTTTGAAATAATAGTAAGAGTGCTTCAATTTCTGAACAAACATTGAATGTTATAGGGGCTTCCTGAGTAAATTCCGGCTTCGATACGCTCATTAAATCATTTAAGATGTGAATGGCTCGGTCTAATTCACTTTGTGCAATTTGTGAATATTTATTATTAAAGGATTGGTCGTCCATTAGTTGAAGAAAACCTTTAACTGCGGTTAGTGGATTTCGAACCTCATGGGCAATACCAGCTGCCATTTCTCCAACGGAAGACAGTAAGTGGTTATTCCAATTGCTTTGGTCGTGTGAGCTTTGCAAAGAAGCAACATTAAAAATATAAATATGAATTCTAGTTAATATTTGCTCTTTAAAGGTTCTATGAAATAAAAAAAAGTAAGGGTGTGAATCAATCGGTACAATAAATTCGTTGGCCTTTCCCATAAAGCATTCGTGAAGTTTTGTTTTAATCTCAGTATTGTTAATTCTTTTAAAAATGTAGTGGGATTCATTTTCGTTTGAGATTAATAGTCTCTTACCTTCATTATTTATCTTTAGAATCGTACCATCGGGACTTAGTTCAACTAATCCATATGAGATATCATGAGCGGTAGGTCCTGTAATCAAAGTATTTATCCTGCCTTTCATTAAGCCATTTAACGGCTCTAACCTTAGTTCCCTGGTCAATAATACTTGTGATTTCGAATTCATCCATTAAGCGTTTTACTCCTGAGAGTCCTAACCCAAGTCCCGTTTTTGAACGAACTGTATTTGTTAATTTCTCTTCAATATTAGCAATGCCGGGACCTTGATCTAACGCAATAATTTCTATTCCATAAGAGGGGATAGGGGTAATAAAGAGTTCCCCTTTATTTGCATAAAAGACAATGTTGCGAGTTAATTCCATTATAGATACAACTAATTTTGTTTGTTGACTTTTGTTTAATCCGTACTCTTCAGCTACTCTTTTTCCAAGTGTACTTGCCATATACACATCATCTTCTCGTTCGATAACAATCCTATACAAGATTTCCTCATGTCCTCCTGTTAATTAAATAATGCAATTTACAGAATATTTTAGCACATTTACAATGATTTAGGTATATTTTTACAAAAAATATAACAATTACTTTTAGGTAATTTATACTTGAATGATAGACATGTTAAGATTTGAAAGAAAAATTATTTTAAGTAGAAAAAGGAGTCATAAAATCATGAAATTATTATTACCTTTGGTAGCGATATTAAGTGGTGCTGTAATGGCATTACAGGGTCAAATCAATGGAGGATTAGGGAAGAAAGTCGGTGTTTTTGAAGCCTCATTTGTTTCATTTGGAGTAGGGACTCTCGCTTTATTTTTTATTGTTGTGTTTTTTGGTAGTGGCAATTTATTAGCTGTATTGTCAGTTCCAAAATGGCAATTGATTGGCGGTTTGTTGGGGGCCTTTTTTGTAGTTGTCAGTGTGTTTGTCGTTCCTAAAATTGGTGTAGCTACTACTTTTATGGCTGTCATTGCTGGACAAATTATCCTTGGAGCCATTATCGATCATTTCGGCTTATTTGGAGGACATCGTATTCCACTTGACGTAAAAAAATTAATAGCAATCGGCCTACTTTTTATCTCATTATTCCTATTTAATCAAAAATGAAAAAATCAATAGAGGTATACAACATAGCCCCTCAAAAAATTCGGATATTAATATTGATGTTAGTGATTTCTTATGATTGATATATTTTGTATATGTGATATACTATTTATATTAGATAAATGAGGTGATAATTATGCAAATTTGCCCATATTTAGAAGCTTCATTTCAGATATTAGGTAAAAAGTGGAATGGGCTTATCATACATTATTTGTCTCTATGTGAGGAAGGATCAGCCCATTTTACTGATATGAAACGTGAACTTCCTGCTATTACACCAAGAGCCCTATCATTAAAATTATCAGAGCTTAGTGATTATGGATTAATTGAAAAAAAGGTAGTGGGCGGATCACATGTGACCATTTCTTACGAATTAACTCAAAAGGGACGATCACTTGCTCAGGCACTTCAGCCTATTCAACAATGGGGCCAACAATATTTAAAGCTTGATACATCTGAGAATAAAACAGAGGAGGAATAAAATGAGCAATAATAAAATGGTTTGTGATATAAAAACTGGTGTTTGTGGAGTAGCAGGTGAAGAGAATATAGAAATGATTGATTTAAATGTTCCTGAGAAAAAGCTTCATTTATATTATGTGACGGATCCTATCTGTTCACACTGCTGGGCACTTGAGCCCGTTCTTGGCCGGTTTAAAGAGCAGTATGGGCATTATTTCAATTTTCATACCGTAATGGGTGGATTATTAGAGAATTGGGATGGATTTGCTGATGTAAGTAACGGGATTGGAAGCCCAGCAGATGTAGCTGGCCACTGGAGGGAAGTAGGAGAGTACTCTCGAATGCCAGTTGACGGTACCCTTTGGCTTGAAAATCCAATTCAGTCATCATACCCAGCTTCTCGTGTTTTTAAAGTGATTCAGAAACAAAATGAGCAATTAGCGAGTATTTTTTTACGCAAAGTGAGGGAAGCTGCTTTTCCTTTTAATCAAAATATTGCAGACGATCGAGTGTTAATTGAGGTTGTTAATCAAGTAGGCTTAGATGGGGAAAGTATTGTAAAAGAAGCAAGTCAAGAAACTGGCCAGCAATTGTTGGATGAAGACTTTGCTCTTGCAAGAAGCCTTGGTGTACGTGGATTCCCTACGATTATTATTATAAATGAAGAAAATAAGGGAGTAAAAATTGTTGGTTCACGTCCATTTGAATATTATGTTAAAGGATTAGAGCAAATTCTCGCTAAGGAAGAACTTCAAGCACTGGCACTGCCAACACTAGACAAACTGCTTGAAAAAGAGGGATTATTATTTTCTCGTGAAATAGAAGAAATGTATAATCTTGAGCCAAAGGATGTTCTTTCCTTTATTCAAAAAGTGCTCCCAACAGATCTTTATCAACAAAAAGAAATTCTTGGTGAAATGTATATACAGAAGAATTGACTGAAATGACTAAAGGAACAGGTAAGTAATCTATGTGTTTTTAGCCCCGAACTCAATCGTGTTCGGGGCATTTTTTTAGGAAGAGGAGATCTTTTTATTGAGCAGTATATCCTCCGTCTAATACAACCGCTTGGCCTGTAATGCCACGGCCTTTTTCACTTGCGAGGAAGATGGCATAATCAGCAATTTCACTGACATCAAGTAAGCGACGCTGTGGAACAAGTGAGAGAATTGCTTCATCTAAAACACTTTCAAGGGGCACCTGTCTAGTTTTCGCCAAATCTTCTAACTGTCCACGCACAAGTGGCGTATCAACATAACCTGGGCAAAGCGCATTTACGGTGATACCTGAAGAAGCACATTCTAGTGCTGCGACTTTTGTTAATCCAATTACTCCATGTTTCGCACTGTTGTAGGCTGCCTTGTTAGCAAATCCAATCAGTCCATTAATGGAAGCGATATTAATAATTCTTCCGAAGCCTTGTTCCTTCATAATAGGTAGTACGTGTTTAATAGCGATAAATGGAGCCGTTAGCATAATTTTAATCATTAGCTCAAATTTTTCAGTTGGAAACTCTTCAATTGGAGAAACATGCTGTAAGCCAGCATTATTAATAAAAATATCAACCTGACCGAATTGATCTTTTGTGGATTCAATAAGGTGTTTAATATCCTCTTCTTGGGTAACATCCGCTTTTAGCCCAGTGACGATTAATCCTTCACTTTGAAGCTTTTCTGCTGCCGCTACTACGGCTTGTTCATTAAGATCAGATAAAACCACTTTGGCACCGTTTTCAGCAAAAACCTTACCAATTTCAAAGCCAATTCCTCTTGCAGAGCCAGTGATAATGGCTACTTTTCCTTGTACCATTTTACATTCCTCCTAAAAAGTATAATGTCAGCTTTTAGTAAATAACTACATAGAGGCATCCTTTCTATGTATATTCGTGGCTGCTGATAATAATATGTCTGGTCGATAAAAAATCTAAGAAATTTTTTTGGAAGTCTGTTAGATTCCTTATACATACTAACATAAATAGGAAAATAATGAATAATATGTAATCGTTAAAAGATTAATAGGATAAGAGGAGATGAAGAAATGGACAAAGTCATTTCATCATTAAATGATATACTTCAACAAATTAATCATGGAGCAACAATCGTCGTCGGTGGTTTTGGATTATGTGGAATTCCTGAAAAGCTTATATTGGGTTTACGTGATCGTGGTGCGAAGGATCTTACAATTATTAGTAATAATTGTGGGATTGATGACTGGGGACTTGGTTTACTTCTTGAAAATAAACAAATAAAAAAAATGATGGCTTCCTATGTTGGGGAAAATAAATTGTTTGAACAGCAATTTTTAAGTGGTGAACTGGAGGTAGAGCTTATTCCACAAGGTACACTTGCTGAGCGTATAAGAGCAGGTGGTGCAGGTATTCCCGCTTTCTATACAGCTACTGGGGTAGGAACAGAGGTAGCTAAAGGAAAAGAACATAAAGAATTTGATGGGAAAATATATATTATGGAAAAAGGAATTGTCGGAGATTTTGCTTTTGTAAAGGCATGGAAGGCAGACCCATTTGGAAATCTTGTGTATCGAAAAACAGCTAGAAACTTTAATCCGGTTGTGGCCACAGCAGGGAAAATCACAATTGCTGAAGTGGAAGAGTTAGTTGGAATTGGTGAGTTGGACCCAGATGAAATTCATACACCTGGTGTATACGTACAAAAGGTGTTTGTTGGTGAAAATTATCGAAAACGAATTGAAAAACTGACGACGGCAAAAGCGTAATGGGGAGGAATAGACATGTCCAATAAAAGAAGTGTTATTCTGGAACGTGCGGTAAAAGAAATCCAGAATGGTATGTGTGTTAACCTGGGAATTGGAATGCCAACATTGATTGCAAATATCATACCAGATGAATATAACGTCATGCTTCAATCTGAAAATGGGTTACTAGGAATTGGGGCGTATCCACGAGTGGAAGAAGTAGATCCTGATCTAATTAATGCGGGAAAAGAAACGGTAACAGCGAAAATAGGTGCATCCTTTTTTGATAGTGCAGAATCCTTTGCGATGATTCGAGGTGGACATATCGATCTTGCTATTCTTGGGGGAATGGAAGTCTCAGAATCTGGAGATCTGGCAAACTGGATGATACCAGGGAAGTTGGTAAAAGGAATGGGCGGCGCCATGGATTTGGTGCAAGGAGCTAAACGGATTATTGTTATTATGGATCATGTGAACAAGTATGGCGAATCGAAGGTAAAAAAGAATTGTTCGCTCCCTTTAACAGGCAAAGGCGTTGTTCATAGTCTGATTACAGAATTGGCTGTATTTCGTTTTACTGATGGAAAAATGGAATTGATTGAATTGCAAGAAGGGGTCACACTTGATGAAGTGAAGGATAAAACAGAGGCGAATTTTACTGTTAATCTATTAAATGAAAAATTAGTCTGATTTAGTCCTTTTAAATTATAGAAATAAAACTAGCTGCCATTATGACGATGGCAGCTAGTTTTATTTATTACGATTTATTGAAGGAATTAAAAAAGTATTCTCTATCATATATTTATTTGTTATAATTGTTAATATAATTGAGAAACATTATCATTAAAGTTTTTTATAATTATTATTTGTTTGTTGTTGGAGGGAAAGACATGGTTCTTTTGGAATTAAAGCAAGGAGAAAGGGCAACCATCCTTGATTTATCTAAAGTAAATGACATCGTGAAACGTAGATTACTAGATTTAGGGATAATGGAAGGGGAGAACATTTTGTTGAAAAATAGAATGCCTTTTCGTGGTCCTATCATGCTTGATCATAGTGGACAATGCCTAGGGATTCGCTATCAAGAGGCTGCTCAAATTGAGATTGAACGCGCATGATGAATATTGCTCTCTTAGGTAACCCAAATACGGGTAAAACGTCTCTATTTAATAATTTAACTGGATCCTATGAATACGTTGGAAACTGGAGCGGGGTTACAGTTGAAAAAAAGGTCGGTACATTAAAAAATAAAGTAGGACAGCTTATTGATCTCCCAGGCATATACACATTAAGTCCTCTTTCAAAAGATGAAGGTGTTGTTTCAACCTTTTTTATTAACGAAACATTTGATGGAATAGTGAACATCATAGATACTTCTCAGCTAGAAAGGAATTTAATTTTAACGATTCAACTTCTTGAATTTGGAAAGCCGATGGTCATCGGTTTAAATATGACGGATGTTGCTAAGCATAGAGGTATCTATGTAAATGAAGAAAAGCTTTCGAAAGCATTAAATGTACCAGTTATTCCTATTGTTGCTCGAACAGGTGAAGGATGCGACCATTTAAGTAGTCAAATATCTTCTATGCACACGATCCAACAAAAAGAACTTAACATTCATTATGGACAAGCTTTGGAAAAGGGGATTGAACGATTATTAAATATTATTCCACTTCAACTTGTGGAACATTTACCTCATAGATGGTTGGCATTACAATTTTTTGAAGGAAACAAAACGGTGCATGAATATCTGGCAACACTTACTCCAGCTTCAAAATTGAAATCGTTATTTGATGAAATTGAACAGGCGGTAAAGGAAGAAAATAAGGTAAGTGGACTTTCTCAATGGATGTATGGGGTGAGACGGTCTTATATTTCAACTATTGTAGGACAAGCAGTTGACAAAAGAGAAATAAAGACTAGCACTCTTACAGAGCGACTGGATGCTATCGTAACACATAAGGTATTAGGGATTCCTATTTTTCTAATATGTATGCTAATCATGTTTAAATTAACCTTTGATTGGTTGGGCACACCGCTTTCGGATTTATTAGATGGTTTTTTCTCAGGCCCCTTAACAGAATGGGTTTCAACCATTCTTCAAGCATGGGGAACTTCTGATTTCATTCAATCGTTAGTATTAGACGGGATTGTTGCTGGGGTTGGTGGTGTATTAGTATTTGTGCCACAAATCTTCATTTTATTTTTCTTTATTTCATTTCTCGAAGACTCAGGTTATATGGCACGAGCGGCGTTAGTGATGGATAAGCTGATGGAATCAGTTGGATTAAATGGGAAAGCGTTTATTCCGATGATTATTGGATTTGGTTGTAATGTACCTGGGATTATGGCGGCAAGAACGATTGAACAACCGAAAGAACGATTGCTTACGGTCCTGTTAACACCATTGATGTCGTGTTCAGCGCGACTATCAGTATATGCTTTATTTGTTGGAGCTTTTTTTGTTGAACATAAAACAACAGTGGTATTTTCTATGTATCTCTTAGGAATTGTTTTTGCACTGTTGTTAGCAAAACTATTCTCAACAACTATTTTAAAAGAAGAAACATCAGTGTTTGTGATTGAGCTTCCTCCTTATCGCATGCCTCAAGGAAAGACACTTTGGAGAAGTACATGGGATAAAGGGAAAGGCTTTATTCGCAAGGCGGGAACATTTATCTTTGGTGGTTCGGTTATTATTTGGCTATTAACTTATGCAGGCCCAGAAGGCTTGAATGTTGCGATGGATGATAGCTTCCTTGCCTCAATTGGTGGATTCCTTGCACCAATATTAGCACCATTAGGCTTTGGAACCTGGCAAGCAGGTGCAGCGTTACTCACTGGATTTTTTGCAAAAGAAGTCGTTGTATCAACCATGAATATTATTTATCATGCACCAAATATGGATTCCTTACAGGGATTAATGACTCAGGCATTTACACCACTTTCAGCGTTTACCTTTATGGTATTTATTCTGTTGTATGTTCCTTGCCTAGCGACCGTGGGGACCATTAGAAAAGAGACTGGATCAACAAAATGGACGTTGTTCTCGGTGGTTTACGCATTATTATTAGCTTATTTCGTTTCATTGGTCATTTATCAAGGCGGAAAATTATTAGGTTT
>SMEO01000108.1_pt1 | contig 18095 bp, 19 predicted proteins | sample 2456251 | NCBI WGS metagenome assembly SMEO01 (sample SAMN10132594, study PRJNA489261) | soil metagenome | isolation source: day1 control-silt loam soil ammended | place: USA | reverse complement strand
TTTGAATATGCTGCTTTGATTCTTTCTTTTGTAACATTCTTATAAAAATATTATTAGACAAAAGTGAAACGATGATAAAGACCGTACCAAGAAGATCGAACATCGTTACATGATTCCCTTGAAAAATCGAAATTAAGAGTGTTGTAACAGGAACAAAGTTAATGAACAACAGTCCATTTAATGGTGATAGTATACTCACACCGATGTTCCAACCAAGCAACGCAATGACACCAGGAAATATAATCATAAACAATAAATGTGGGCTTACTGCTTTGATGTCTTCTTCTGATGGGGCGGATATATATCCTAACAGCGTTGTTCCTACTACAATAACAACGGCAGTAATCGTTCCAAGTAAACAGCTTAACGTTGAATACCTCAAAGCGGACCAACCTCTAAACTCACTAACACCCATCGTGTAAATGACCCATCCAAGAACTGCAATTAATATGAGCATGGAAGGTATAAAATGATCCGTTGCACCAAGAAATGCTTTAATATCACCTTTTGTAATGACTAACACAGCACCGATAAATGACACGAAAATACATATTAATGTGAATAGATGTGGACGATTTTTAAAAATCATCCATACAATCACAATGGAAATCATCGGCATTAGTGACTCCATAATGGATGCCACCATCACTCCTGATTCACCTAATAAATCTTCTCCCCAGAAGATGAATAGATTATAGACTGTAAACGCCATTGTACCGAAAAACCATAGGTGAAGGCCTTTACCTTCAAATCGAAAAGCCTGCTTTCCTTCTTTCCATAATAGTATCGCTACTAGAATTATCGTAACAGATCCATAACGAATGATTGTAAAATAGAAGGGATCAATATGTTTGAAAGCCGCATGTGCTACAGGAAACATTGCTCCCCATGAAACTGCAGCAATAAAACATAAAACGGCTCCTAATAGTACACTATTTCTCAATATTCCTCTTCCTCCTTCTCTAATCCGACTTATTTATCATCTATCTATTTAGTTATCTTGTAAAATGAATAAAAATAATGATTATTATCATTTTTATTGATATCATAGGGATGATGAAGATATTAAAGGGTGGAAAAATAATGGAGTTTAAGGATTTAGAAATCTTTCAGATCGTTGCGGAAAAAGGAACAATTACAGAAGCCGCAAAAGAGTTTAGTTACGTGCAATCGAATATTACATCGAGAATTCAGAAACTCGAAACGGAATTGAATACCCCTTTGTTTAACCGACATCATCGTGGTATGAGTTTGACACCTGAGGGAAAAAAGCTATTAACTTATAGTAAAAAAATATTATTGTTAGCAGATGAAATGAAAAAAGTCGTTCAAAGTAAAAAAGAACCGTCTGGAAAATTAGAAATTGGAACAGTTGAAACTGTAATTTATTTACCAAAATTATTATCTACCTATATTAAGAAATATAAAAATGTCGATTTGTCGTTATTTACTGGCGTCACGGAAACATTAGAAGAAAAAGTATTAAATCATAAGTTGGACGGAGCGTTCGTTACAGAATCAGGCTTTCATCCCGATCTTGTATCACATGAAGTATTTCAAGAGGAGCTTGTTTTAATTTCAGATATGCGTACATCCACACTGGAAGAGTTGAAAGAGGTACCATTCTTATGCTTTAGTGAAGGTTGTGGATATCGAGCACGTCTTGAAGCTTGGTATAAAGACCAAAACATCACACCGCAAAAAGTGATGGAATTCGGTACTTTAGAAACAATCCTGCGTAGTGTTGTCATGGGACTAGGTGTTACATTTGTTCCAAAGTCAGCAGTCGCTCATATGGAACAAAGTGGGCTCATCCGAATGTATACACTTCCAGATCAATATAGTAAGATTAAAACCGTTTTTATAAGAAGAGCCGATACTTACTTAACTTCAACAATCGAAACATTTATCGAAACAATCGAAATGAATAAACAAGTAGCAATCGAACCACTAAGATATTAAAAACATATTAAGAATAGTAGCACAGACCACAACCATGGTCTGTGCTACTATTTTATAACTACTCAGATTCTCTTGTAATTATTGGGAATGCATTATTTACCATTTTTAGTGACTGGCTACTCTACAAACGAAGAACAGAAAGTAGAAGTACAAATACGTGTTGGTAATGAAGAGAAGTTACTCAGCAAGGTTTAAAATGGTTACTTTTTCGCACGTCATCGATTCGATACTTTTGCGAATTCCTTGTGCTCCCATACCAGATCCTTTGACACCAATGAATGGGAAATGATCTGGACCACGCTCTGTACGTCCATTAATTTGGACCGAACCTGTTTCAAGTTTATTAGCAATCGTAAATGCTTTGTTCACGCCTTTTGTAAAGGACCATCTTTCAATCCTCAAAAAGTTCATCCATCAAATCATCAATTTCCTTCTTCAACTTACCCGTTTCTTCTTTAGCTACCTTAATCTTATCACCATCAAAAATCAGAACGTCACCTACAGTTGCGTCCTTAGGCAACTCGCTCTTTGGAATATCCTTCATCTCATCGTCGCATTCAACGACTGCAAGCTCACCCTCAAAACGATCAATAATCCCTTTTTTCATTATCTCACCGTCTTTACTGTAATTTTTGAACCTGTAGAAGTAAAAATAATATTACCGGATTTGTCTGTGCGATAAACTTTAGCTTTGGCAGCTTTTAAGCGACTTAACACTGGCGAAGTTGGGTGTCCATAGCTGTTCTTTCCTACACTAATAACCGCATATGTAGGTTTCGCTTTGTTTAAGAATGCTTTAGTTGTTGCTTCTTTTGCACCGTGATGGCCAACTTTTAAAACATCTACTTTTGGAACTAGACCTTTTGCCAACATATCGCTTTCAGCCTCTTCTTCAGCATCGCCAGTAAACAAGAATTTTTTAGTGCCATGCTTAAGTAAAAGAACACCACTCCAGTTATTCAAGTCAGATTTAGCGTAACTTTTAACGGGCGCAATAAACTTCAATGAAATATTTGATGCTTTTGTATAGATTTCCACACCAGTTTTAGCAGTCGTAATTTTTAATTTTTTCTTTTTAACAGACGTTAAAAAATTCTTATAAGCTTGCGTAGTATGACTAATTTTCGGTGCGTACACTTTTTTTACAGCCATGTGATCAATTACATATGATAAACCACCAATGTGATCAGCATCAGGATGCGTTGATACAACGGCATTCAAGGTCTTAACTTTTTGCTTTTTAAGATAAGCAACAACTTCGTCACCTTTACCTTTACCCCCGCCATCAATCAGGATATTTTCATTCCCTGTTTGAATTAAAGCAGAATCACCCTGTCCAACATTAATAAAGTGAACCTTCACTGTGGAAGCTGCTTGCGATGGAGCTGCGACTGTAAATAGTGAAGCAATTAATACAAAGACTAAAAGAATATTGATTTTTTTCATTATATAACCCTCCTGTTAATAATGTCCGTTTTATTTTTAGATAAAGGACTGATTTTTATTAACAGGTAGTGATGCATACAGTGTAAAAAGGGTAGATAAGAGCAAATATAATTCGCTTTATCTATCCTTTTGAATTAGTTAATGCTTGATTAATTTTTTCTCTAACAGTTCGACAAGTTGATACATAATCGTTGCAAATACGGCGATGATCATTAGCGAAAGCATAACGAGGGTGAAATTGAACACTTGGAAGCCGTAGATTATGAGGTACCCAAGACCTTTTGAGGAAACCAGAAATTCGCCAACGATGACGCCAACCCAAGATAGGCCCACATTGACCTTTAAAGTGGAGATAATCGTTGAAAATGAAGCAGGTAAAATAGCTTCCTTAAACGACTGCGCCCGAGTTGCCCCAAATGTTTGTAATACTTTTAAGTAGTTAGAATCAACCTCTCGAAAAGCATTATAGACGACAATTGTGGTGATAATAATTGAAATAATCGCACCCATTGAAATAATCGATGTAAACCCTGGTCCCATAGCCACAATCAGAATCGGGCCAAGTGCTACTTTTGGCATGGCGTTTAATATGACAAGATACGGATCAAGAATCTTTGATAACATGGGAGACCACCAGAGAGCGGATGCAAGTAAGGTGCCAAGCAATGTACCGATGATAAATCCTAGTATCGTTTCAAAAACGGTGACATTTATATGAGACAGGAGTGTGCCATCATTTATTTTTGTTAAAAATAGCTGCCAAACTTTAGTGGGTGAACTGAAGATTAGTGGATCAATCCATTGCATTCTTGATGCGATTTCCCATCCACTAAAAAAAACAATGAAAATGACTGCTTGATAAAAGCGAACCCATCGTTTTTCTCTGATTAAGGATACTTTGAATTCATGATGAAGTTGGTTGATGTTCAAGACCTTCGAGCTCCTTCCAAATGGTTTGGAAAAGTGGAGGATATAACGGGTGATTACGGGCATCAAAGGGCTTTAAGTCTCGCAAATCAGCAGGTACGGTAAAAATTTGAGAAATACGACCTGGCTTGGATGAAAATAAGTAAATACGGTCACTCATCGCAATCGCTTCACCGATGTCATGAGTAACAAGAATCGCTGTTTTTTTAAATGATTTTAATGTTTCAGAGACGAGATCCTCAAGTTTAAGTTTCGATTGGTAATCAAGCGCAGAGAAGGGTTCATCTAATAGAAGAATTTTCGGATCTACAGCAAGAGTTCGAGCGAGAGCAGCACGCTGCCTCATCCCGCCTGACAATTGCTTTGGAAATCGTTTTTCGACACCGGTTAATCCTACATTTTCTAGTAATTGTAACGCTTTGTTTTTGTGATTTTTTACTTTCATGATTTTTAAACCCAACGTTACATTTTCCTCAATTGTTTTCCACGGAAACAGATAGTCTTGCTGGAGCATATAGCCAATTGATGTATCTTGCTCAGCTTTAAGAGACTTTTCTTCAAGTCGAATTTCTCCTGAAGTAGGTGGAAAGAGCCCAGCAATAATCGAAAGTAAGGTAGTCTTTCCACAGCCACTTGGACCTATGAACGAAATAAATTCTCCTTTTTCAATATCAAGATTAATATTTTCGAGTGCAGTTGTTGCGTTCTCTTTCGTAAAGTATGTGTGATGAATAGAATCAATTTGTAAAAACACCATCTTATTACTCCGCCACTTTTTCGGCAAATTCCGTATTGACTAAATCTTCATATTTCAGTCTCGCAGGTAATTCACCGGCTTCATCCATAACATTCTGTAGATTATTCCACTCTTCTTTGTCTAAAATTGGGTTTTCTGCAAAAGAGCCTTGTTCTTTGTAGCGATCAATAACGGTCGCCATAATGTCTAGGTCAGTATCCTCAAAATAAGGTGCAATGACCTTTGCAATTTCTTTAGAGTCCGTTTCTTGAACCCAGTTTTGTGCTTTTTGAAGGGCAAACGTGAATTTTTCAGCTGTATCTTTATGTTCGTTCAAATAACTTTCCTTTGCCATGAACACGGTATATGGAAGATGGCCAGATTCTGATCCAAAAGAAGCAACAATATGTCCTTTTCCTTCCTTTTCAAAAATGCTTGCTGTTGGCTCAAATAGCTGAACAAAGTCACCCGTTCCAGAGGCAAAAGCTGTTGCAATATTTGCGAAATCTACATTTTGAATAAGATTCAAGTCTTGATGTGGGTCAATATCATGCTTCTTTAAGACAAATTCACCAGCCATTTGTGGCATACCGCCTTTACGTTGACCAAGGAATGTCGAGCCTTTTAGCATATCCCATTCAAAGTTTTCGATTGGTTTACGAGAAACAAGGAAAGTACCATCTGTTTGTGTAAGCTGTGCAAAGTTTATGATTGGGTCACTTGTTCCTTGGGCTGTTACGTAAATGGATGTTTCCGAACCGACTAGGGCAATGTCAGCTCCATCGGATAATAATGCTGTCATTGTTTTATCTCCGCCAGCAGTGGTTTTTAAATCAATTTCCAAGCCTTGCTCTTCAAAAAATCCTTTTGCAATTGCTACATATTGTGGGGTATAAAATAGAGATCGTGTCACTTCTGCTACACGCACTTTTGTAGCTTCTTGTTTTCCACAAGCTGCTAGAGGAATCACTAATAGACAAGCTAATAGAACAAGAACTCCTGCTTTTACCCATTTTTTCATGCATCTTCCTCCTCTATGTTATAGGTATTTGCCTATACGTATCTTATGAAATCTAGGTACTAATGGTGCTTAATTGGGGATAAATTTAGTCGGATGTTTTAAAATAAAGAAGACTTCCGTCAGTGGGGGCTTTATCCTTCATTGACAGTTAGGTGCACTTATCAGTTTTTTTCGGGTAGTTGATCCTCTACCAATCTTTCCTCAATTTACTTCAAGTCTTGAGGTTAGGAGGCTTATTGCCCGTTATGACGGGATAAGGGAAAGGAGCGGTCTTATGCAAGACGGCATGATTATTTCAAAGAAACGCTTCCCATCACCGCATCCGGGGATTCATTTATATTCTGTTACATACATGTCGCAAGGCTTGAAGGTAAAAGGACTTTTAGCTGAGCCAAATGACGGAAAAGTTTATGATGGTTTTTTATACTTGCGAGGTGGGATTAAAAATGTCGGCAAAGTTCGCCCATCAAGGATTGTACAATTCGCAGCTGAAGGGTTTATCGTATTTGCCCCATTTTATCGTGGTAATCAAGGTGGGGAAGGTGATGAGGACTTTGCAGGGGAAGACCGTTATGATGCGATCTCTGGATTTTCACTTTTAGCAAATCATCCTCGGGTGAAAAAGGAGAGTATTCATATTTTTGGTTTCTCGCGAGGTGGTATTATGGCGCTTTGGACGGCGATTGAATGTCCGGCAGCAGCCTCTATAGTTACTTGGGGTGGTGTGTCAGACATGTTTTTAACCTATGAGGAACGAGTGGATATGCGACGAATGATGAAACGTGTCATCGGTGGTTCGCCAACGAAATGTCCGAGTCATTATGAAAGTAGAACACCGCTTTATAAAGTGGATCGATTGCAAATGCCAGTGTTAATTATTCATGGAGTACAGGATGAAAATGTCTCTGTCCAGCATGCATATCGCTTGGAGAAAGAGCTGAGGGCGAATAATAAACAAGTAGAGTGTTGGTATTTCTCAGAGTATACTCATTATTTTCCTCCAGCTATTAATCGAAAAATTGTTGAACGTTTAACTTCGTGGATGAAAAACAGAGTGGAAAAATGATACTATAATGGTATTAAGATGAAGGAGAGTGTGATATGGGGGTTCCTTTTGAATTAAATACGATGATTGTCACGAAGGGAAATGAAATTCGTGAGGAAGAAAATATTTTTCATCTAATTAAAGAAGGCTATCGTCTCTATCCAATTGATATTCCTCTTGAAGTGCGCAAAACGATTGATTCTGAGACCAGTGCAACAGCTGTTATTCGAAGAGTCGAATGGGAGAATGGAAAAACGATGCTTACCTATCGACTCGTTTCATTGAACTCAACCAATTAAAAAACAGGCCTTGTGCTTGTTTTTTTTGTGGAGAAAAACATTATTCGCTGTTACAAATTCAATATTCGTAAAAAAACAAACAATTTTATATTTTGTTTGTATATTAGTAGTTTACAAAGGGAGATGTTTGTCATATAGTAAACATATCAAAGGAGTGTTTGCTTAATGGAAATCTCAGAAATGTTTTGGAATGCATCATTAGAAGAACTTAAACGTGGCTATATTCAACTAGATAACAATTATATATGCTTGCTCTGCGGTGAAGTCATTGAATCAGGGATTGTTTATCCACATGAAGATTTTTTGTATGAGGCTGAACGGTTTATGCGCATTCATATTGAAAGTGAGCATCAATCAGTGTTTGATTATTTAATACAACTGGATAAGAAGCTAACGGGTCTAACTGATCATCAGAACCGTCTGCTACGTCTTTTTTATCAAGGGAAAAGTGATGCTGAAGTCCAAAAGGAATTGGGAATAGGTAGTGCTTCTACCATTCGGAATCACCGTTTTGTATTGAAAGAGAAGGAACGGCAGGCCAAAATGTTTTTAACATTAATGGAGCTTTTAAAAGCAAAGGATGAATATGCACCTGCATTTGTCCCTGTTCATAAAACAGCTAGAATGGTGGATGACAGGTATAATGTAACGAATGAAGAAAAGGAAGAAATTCTAAAGAAGTATTTTCCTGAAGGTATAAAGAGTCCGCTGATAAAGTTTCCGCCTAAGGAAAAACAAAGACTAGTTGTCCTTAGAGAAATTACTCAACTCTTAAACAATGACCAGATTTACACAGAAAAAGCGATTAATCAAATTTTAGAAAACGTGTATCACGATTATGTACTGATTAGAAGATATTTAATTGAATATGGGTTATTAGATAGAAAATTGGATGGTAGCCAATATTGGTTAGTAAAATAAGATAGAAAGCAGGATTAAGTATGAATCGAAAAAAAGAACTAAACATAAAACAAAAGTTAATCAATAAATCCATAGTAAATTTGAAAGAAGAAATGGATTTCAGCGGAACTTATACTCGTCAAAATGTGATGAGTGTTTGGTATGCAAGTGAGAAATAGTATAGCCTTTTTAGTGAAAAGAAATATTAAAACCTCGAATGCTTAAAAAGAGTTATATAAAGTGAAACTTCCATCAGTGGGGGGGCTTGATCCCCCACTGATGGTTAGTTGAACCAATCGGACACAATACGTGCTATTGATTCCCCACCCTATCTTCTTTGGATACTCAGAATCTTGAGGTGGGGGTCTTACTGCCCGTTAAGGCGGGATAAAAAAGACACCCCAACAAATCTTATGGAAGGGTGTCTTTACTCTTTAAATTATTTTACTATCGGTCCACCAAGCTCGATAAATTCATTTGAGATGTTATCGAATTTTTTAATGTTTTCATGGAATTTTTTAGCAAGTTCCGTTGCTTTTGCCTTATATGATTCTTGGTCAGCCCAAGTTTTGTTTGGTTGAAGAACTTCGTCAGGTACACCAGGTACATGAAGTGGAATGTTTAGACCAAAGATTTCGTCTTTCACTGTTTCCACATTATTTAATTCACCTTCAAGTGCTGCTTGAACCATTGCACGTGTGTAAGCAAGTTTCATACGGCTACCAGTTCCGTATTCGCCACCAGTCCAACCAGTGTTCACAAGGAATACTTTTGCATTATGCTCATCAATTTTATCTCCAAGCATTTTTGCATAGCGTTGTGCAGGCAGTGGCAAGAATGGTGCGCCAAAGCATGTAGAGAAGGTTGCTTCAGGTGATGTAACACCGCGTTCTGTACCTGCTAGTTTGCTAGTGTAACCACTTAAGAATTGGAACATCGCTTGTTCTTTTGTTAATTTACTGATTGGAGGCAATACGCCATAAGCATCAGCTGTTAAGAAAACAATTGTGTTTGGATGTCCAGCAACACTAGGTAAAACAATGTTGTCAATAGCATCCATTGGATATGCTGCACGCGTATTTTCTGTTAATGATTTATCATCATAGTCAGGTACACGTGTTTCAGGATCTAATACAACATTTTCTAAAACAGTTCCGAAACGAATTGCATCATAGATTTGTGGTTCTTTTTCACGAGACAGATTAATTGTTTTTGCATAGCAACCGCCTTCGATATTGAAGACGCCATTTGAGGACCAACCGTGCTCGTCATCACCGATTAATTTACGGTTAGCATCTGCAGATAATGTTGTTTTACCTGTCCCTGATAAACCGAAGAATAAAGCCACATCACCTTCACGCCCTACGTTTGCTGAGCAGTGCATTGAAAATATTCCTGCTTCGGGAAGTAAGTAGTTCATGATTGAGAAGATAGATTTTTTAATTTCCCCAGCATATTCCGTACCACCAATAAGAACTGTGCGGCGTTCAAATGAGATAATGATAAATGTTTCTGTTTTTGTTCCATCTACTGCTGGATCTGCTTTGAAGTTTGGAGCAGCTAGAATAGTGAATTCAGCTTTATGTTCAGCTAATTCTTCCTCAGTAGGACGGATGAATAATTGGTGTGAGAAAAGATTATGCCAAGCGTATTCGTTTACAACTTGAATTGGAAGACGAGTTGCTTTATCAGCACCTGCAAAACCTTTAAATACGAAAAATTCGTCTTTTTCTTTTAAATATTCAGTCACCTTTAGATATAATTTATCAAAAACTTCTTCTGAAATTGGTTGGTTATTATTCCAGTCCACTTTATCTTTTACTGAAGCTTCTTCAACAATATATTTGTCCTTTGGTGAGCGGCCTGTGTATTTACCCGTTACCGCTTTCACTGCACCACTAGCTGTAAGCTCGCCTTCGTTACGACTTAATACCTTTTCAACTAATTGAGGAACAGAAAGTTGAACTTGAGCGTTTTTACTAGCTAGTAATTGATGTAACTCATTCGTAACATCTACAGAATTCATGGATTAAGTACCTTCCTTTGTTTGGAGTTTTATTTGATGTGATTAGTATAACACATTCATATGAATAGTCTATACTAATTAAATCTTTTGGTGATTTTTTTTTTATGATTTGTACAAAATTAAGTATTTCGTCTTTTTTTCCTTCTAAAAAAAACTTTTAAGTGTATATAACACCTGCAGCTTGTTTGAATATAATATGATATGAATAATCTATATAAATAATACAAAGATATAGATTATGTATATCAAACGGCTTAAAGCTATCTTTCTATGGGGGTGTGAACTTATTACACTTACCTTTAGTATATAGAAAAATCAGATTTTTCTCAAATTTGTAATAATAAGAGTAAGTATTACTTACTTATGTACTACTTATTGCATAGAGTGAAGGAGTGATCATTTTGAAAGATTTAGCATTATATGACGAATCATGCTCTCTTTGTCAATTATCAAAGAAAAGAGTGATGTCACTGGATTGGTTCAAACAAGTGAAATGGGTTTCTTTACAAGAATATGAGAAAAAGTCGGATCGTATCTATATCTTTAATAAGAAGGAACTAAGAAAGGAGTTACACTTGATTACTGAAAAAGGAGAGGTATTAAAGGGGTTTTATGCTATTCGTAAAATTATGTTGCATTGCCCGCTGCTTTTTATACCAGGTGTTATTTGCTATATACCGTTTGTTGATTTAATAGGAAATCGTGTTTATCGATGGGTAGCAAAAAATCGCCATTTCTTCTTTCGCAAGTCGTGTGACGATGGAAAATGTTCACTTTAACTGAAGCTTTAATTTCGGAATTATTATTTCCCTAGTTTCATAATATGATTAGAGAAAACATGGTTGTTCACACGAAATGAGCCAAAAAAAGTCATAGTAAGAAGTCTAATTGATTGACAAGTTTCACCGCATTACGGTATTATTTATAATTGTACGGATTCTCTTATCCTGAGTTGGTGGAGGGGACAGGCCCTAGGAAACCCAGCAACCTGCCATATATGAACTTGAATCAAAAATGATGGTCGAAAATAAAGCCACTCATTTTTCAAGGAATTTGTGGTGTTGGTGCTAACCTGAGCAAGGTAAAGAAACCTTGAACGATAAGAGTGAAAGGATAGCTTACAAATGATAAACCTTTCCTCATAATAGGGAAGGTTTTTGTTTGTTTTTTTCACTAAGTTGGAAACAAAAAAGGGATTGAATTCCGTAAAAATCAGGCTGATGCCTACACATAACTAACTTCCAAGGGGGAAAAAACATGACAAAGAATCGCCATTTATTTACATCTGAATCTGTTACAGAAGGCCATCCAGATAAAATTTGTGATCAGATTTCAGATTCTATTCTTGATGCAATCTTAGAAAAAGATCCTAATGCTCGTGTTGCGTGTGAAACAAGTGTAACAACAGGGCTTGTATTAGTAGCAGGTGAAATCACAACCGCTGCATATGTAGATATTCCAAGTATTGTTCGTGAAACGATCAAAGGAATTGGCTACACTCGTGCGAAATATGGTTTTGATGCTGAAACATGTGCTGTACTTAGCTCAATCGATGAACAATCAGCTGATATTGCTCAAGGTGTAAATCAAGCATTAGAAGCACGTGAAGGAACAATGTCGGATGAAGAAATTGAAGCAATCGGTGCAGGAGATCAAGGGTTAATGTTTGGTTTTGCTTGTAACGAAACAGAAGAGTTAATGCCTCTTCCAATTTCTTTAGCACACAAACTTTCTCGTCGTTTAGCAGAAGTTCGTAAAAATGGTACACTAGCTTACTTACGTCCAGATGGAAAAACGCAAGTAACAGTGGAATATGATGAAAACAAAAAGCCTGTTCGAGTAGATACCATTGTTATCTCCACTCAACACGATCCAGAAGCAACGCTTGAACAAATTCAAGCAGACTTAAAAGAACATGTCATTAATGCTGTTGTTCCAGTAGAATTACTAGATTCTGAAACAAAATATTTTATTAACCCAACTGGTCGTTTCGTAATCGGTGGACCTCAAGGGGATGCTGGTCTTACAGGACGTAAAATTATCGTAGATACGTACGGTGGGTACGCTCGTCACGGCGGTGGAGCTTTTTCTGGTAAAGATGCTACAAAAGTAGACCGTTCAGCTGCCTACGCAGCTCGGTATGTAGCAAAAAATATCGTTGCTGCTGGCCTTGCTGACAGAGCAGAAGTTCAACTTGCCTATGCAATTGGTGTAGCACAACCAGTTTCAATTTCAGTTGATACATTTGGTACTGGTACAGTAAGCGAAGATAAATTTGTTGAACTGATCCGCAATAACTTTGACCTTCGTCCAGCAGGTATTATCAAAATGCTAGATCTTCGTCGCCCTATTTACAAGCAAACAGCTGCTTACGGACATTTCGGCCGTACAGATGTAGAGCTTCCTTGGGAACGCACAGATAAAGCAGAAGCTTTAAAAGCACAAGCTTAATAAAAAGTGAAGGGGCTGTCTGATAAGTCCCTAAAAAGGTAAAGCATCGTAAGGAAAACAAATCGTTTTTCTAACGATGCTTTTTTGTTTGTGTAGGGTCTATGAAAGTAGCAGGCAAAGTGTCCTTCACTTTATTTTATTCTTCCCGCATGCTTGTAATACTGCCCTTTTTCTGCATATTCACGAACGATACGTTCCATATCTTTACGATCTTCCTCAGTTAATTCGCGAACAACTTTGGCAGGACGACCAAATGCTAAAGAGTTCGGTGGAATCACTTTCCCTTGAGGTACTAAGCTGCCAGCACCTATGAATGCACCTTCTCCGATTTCTGCTTCATCTAGAATAATGGAGCCCATACCAATAAGTGCACCTTTACGAATTTTACAACTATGTAAAATAACTTGATGCCCGATTGTGACTTCATCTTCAATCACTAGCGGATTATTTGGGCTTTGGTGTAATACACTATTATCTTGAACACTTACTTTGTTACCGATGATTGTTGGTGCCACGTCTCCACGAATAACAGAGTTGAACCAAATGGTAGTTTCCTCGCCGATTTTTACATCCCCTGTTACAACTGCATTTTCCGCAATATAAGCGCTTTCAGCAATTTCAGGAGCTTTCCCTTTATAAGGATAAATAATCATATTTCGAATCAATTCCTTCCCGTAACCCATATTTTTCGGTATTATTTTAGTATACCGCAAAAAAGTAGTACTTGTTTAATGAAATGTTTAGGAGATGCGATTTTTTATTTTTACATAAATGGTTCGAAGAAGGATAAATACTTGCTATAATCAAAAAACTAATACAATTATTAATTCATGCTTTAAAAGGAAAAAGAGGAGGATTTCGTATGTGGAAATGGGAAGCAGAGGGTCCTGCAAAAGCTGTAATTGTCATGGTGCATGGAGCGATGGAGCATCATGGTCGTTATAAGTGGCTAGCGCAAATGTGGAAGTCAGCTGGTTATCATGTAGTAATGGGCGATCTTCCTGGACAAGGAATAACAACCCGTGCTTTTCGAGGGCATATTGATTCTTTTGATGAGTATTTAGATGAGGTGAAAATCTGGCTGGAGGCAGCTTATGAATACTCCTTGCCTGTTTTTTTATTAGGACATAGTATGGGTGGATTGATTTCGATTCGTCTGCTTCAAGAAGAAGAATGGGATATAGCTGGTGTAATCTTATCATCACCATGTTTGGGACTAAAACGACAACCATCTAAAATGCTGAACTTATTGTCATATGGGTTAAATGTGGTTTATCCGCAGTTTAAGGTGGATTCTGGTTTGAGTTCTGATTTGATAACGAGAAATAAGGAGGTACGTGAAGTTGATGTGAACGATACATTATATGTAACGAAGGTTTCTGTTCGTTGGTATCGTGAACTTATTGAAGCTATAAAAGCAGCCTTTGAAGAAATTCCTGATTTGCAGGATGTTCCATTATTAGTGATGCAAGGTGGAGATGATCGTGTTGTTGACAAAAAAGCGGTGCGTGAATGGTTTAACTATAATCAATTAAGTGAAAAACAATTTAAGGAATGGCCAAATTTGTATCATGAAATATTTAATGAACCAGAGCGGGAAGATGTTTTTAAATATGCACTCGGTTTTGTTGAAACGCGTTTAAGAATATTAGGCTATATTGTTTAAAAGAGTTGCTGAATTTTGTTCAGTGACTTTTTTACATGAAAGAAGAAAAGAGTCACTCAAAGGTGAAGGAATGCTTTGGAGTGACTCTTTTAGGATGGTTCTATAACTCTATTTACTTTTATACACATTTTATGGCGTTAACTCATTTCCTATGAAGCTGTATATGCTATAAACATAAACTACCTATCAAAAATCATCATCTTCCCAATTATGCGAAAAAAGGATTTCCTTTGTTAATCGATACTGACTTGGCGATAAACCGATTTCTTTTTTAAAAGTGGCGCTAAAATAATTGGGTGTATTAAATCCTATTTCCATTGCAATTTGTTCAATGGATTGGTCATTCTGACGTAAAAGCTTAATGGACCGCAAAATACGAACTAAGGTCAAATAGGAAACAAAGCTATGACCGGTTTCTTTTTTAAATAAACGGCTAAAATAGGTAGGGCTAAAATTAATTTTTGATGCAACGTCATTCATTGATATTTCTTCTGTGTAATGGCCACTTATATAATCGACACTTTTTTGAACAGAAATATTCGTTGGAATCTCATCGAAATATCGTAATGACAAATGATGCTTAGCTACGGATACTTTAGCAATTTTTGCATTCTGATAAGACTCTTTAAGCTGTAATATCTCTCGAGCAATTGATCCAACTCCAATATATAGTTGAATTCCATAATTTTCTCTTAGAGTTTTTATAGCTTTAATGATTGCTTTTTCACCTTCCTTCCAAAAGGAGGGAGAAGCAATTTTAGCTGGGATTTTCATTAGAAGTGCTGCATGCTTATGAAATGGTACATAGTAGATTTCACATTTTATTTCAGAAAACGCTTCTAAAAAAGCTTGTTGAACAACAGCTGAAGCCTCCCAGCCTTCTGTTTTCTGACAGCTTTGACTATTCACAAATCCCTGAATCACGCAAACAACATTAGGTATTACATTAGATGCAATGAGAGAAAAGGCTTGAGATATTTTCGATTCAACAGTAATTTCTCCCTTTAAAACTCTTCTCCAGAATATAGCCCGAAACGAATCACTTTCTAGAAGATTGATTTCTTGATCTAAGGATTGCTCAGTGTGTAAAAAAATTACCTTTTTTATATTGCGATAAAATGAATTTTTATTCAATGGCTTTATAAAAAGTGAGGGGAGCTGCAATTCAACTGCAATCGGTGATGTATGGATCAGCGATGGATCAAGTAAAGGAAAAATCATGATATCTGAATATTGTTTTTTTAACCTTTTAATTTTTAGCCAATCAAAAAGAGAATGAACCTCAAGGATTACAATATCATTTGAGCGAATGGGTTCCTCATGTTTTTGAATCTGAAAAATCTGTAAACTAGGATGCTGCAGCCAACTTTGTATTTTTTCTTTTTCTTCTATGTCTTCTATTAATAAATGAATATGAAACAATATCAGACTATCTCCTTTCAAAAACAAAGTAATATACAATTTTCTATATATTTTTACATAAAATAAGCAAATTTCTGTATTTTTACGACAAATTTCTGTAAGGTATACCATTCTATATTATAGTACAATCTAAAAAACGACAATCTTTACTATAACAGTTTAGGTGACAAATTTTAATAGGGGGAGTTTTATATGGGGGACAGAGCACAAGTAGAGAAAAACGAGAAAACTCCAGAAATCGATTACGATGTATTCATGGAAATGGACTCGTTCAATAGGCTCGTTAAACGGAAAAAGAGCTTTTTATTCACAACAACATTCTTGTTTATGTTTGCTTATGTTTTATTGCCAATTCTAGCATTCACGGATGCGCTGCAATCAAAAGCGTTAGGTGAAATTACTTGGGTCTGGATTTATTCTTTTTCTTTATTTTTAATGACAGTCATTCTTTGTACTCTTTATGTGAGTCGTGCACAAAAATTCGATAAAGAGGCTGAGGCAGTAATCAACGAGTATCAGCAGAAGAGAGGTGGAAGAAGATGAATTTAATAACGGTAGGCTTTTTCCTTGGTATAGTAGGTTTGACATTAATTGTTACGTACGTTGCTGCTAAACGCACGTCATCTGCTAGTGATTTCTATACAGCGGGAGGCGGTTTGACAGGCTGGCAGAATGGCTTTGCAATTGCTGGTGACTATTTATCTGCTGCAGCATTCCTCGGTGTGTCGGGTGCGATTGCTTTAAGTGGTTTTGATGGGTTCTTCTTTTCAGTTGGTTATGTTGTAGCGAATCTAGTTCTATTATATATCGTTGCAGAACCAATGCGTAATCTTGGTAGATATACGCTTGCGGATATGCTGACAGCTCGTTTTAATGAAAAACGCATTCGCGGTATAGCTGCATCATCGACAATCACAATCGTAATCTTATATATGATTGCTCAGCTTGTAGGGGCAGGCGCATTAATCCAGTTGCTGTTCGGTATTCCATATTGGGTTGCTGTTCTGATTGTTGGCGTTATGATGACAACCTATGTATTGTTTGGCGGTATGACAGCTACTTCTTGGGTTCAAATTATTAAGGCATGTTTACTATTGTTTGGTACAGCACTTATCGCTTTCCTTGTTTTTGGAAAATTTGATTTCAATATCTTTAAAATGTTCGAATCAGCAGCTACTGTTACTAAACATGGCGAAAGCTTCTTAAATCCAGGGATTAAATATACAAGCTCTATTGATTCTTTATCTATGATGATCGCGCTTGTTCTAGGTACATCTGGTCTTCCACATATCCTAATGCGTTTCTTTACAGTTAAGGATGCAAAAACAGCTCGTAAATCTATCACATGGACCACTTGGATTACTGCTATTTTCTTTGCTTTGACAATTTTCCTTGGATTCGGCGCTGCTTCATTCGTTGGACTGGATAAAATTATGGCTGCTAACCCAGGGGGCAACCTTGCTGCACCACTTCTTGCTGAATTCCTTGGTGGCAATGTGCTTCTATCATTCATTTCAGCAGTTGCTTTTGCTACAATTCTTGCGGTAGTATCAGGGCTTGTTCTGACAGGTGCTTCTGCGATTTCGCATGATATTTATGGTGAAATTATTAAAGATGGAAAACTAACGCCTAAGCAGCAGCTTTTGGCAGCACGTACAGGTTCAATCTCGATTGCAGTACTTTCTATCATTCTTGCCCTTGGTGCGCAGACATTGAATGTATCATTCCTTGTATCATTCGCTTTCTGTATCGGTGCATCGGCAAATCTGCCTGTTATCCTTTATACAATTTACTGGAAAAAGTTCAATTCTAACGGTGCGATAATAGCGATGGCAACCGGTTTGATTTCCTGCATCATTCTTGGAGCATTGGGACCGAATGTTTGGAATCCTGAAGCAGGTAAAGCAATATTTGTTGGTACACCACTTGTTAGTTTATCCAACCCTGCGATCATTACTGTTCCACTAGGATTCCTTGCAGGCTGGCTTGGGACAGTCTTGACACAGAATAAAGCAAATGAAGCGAAAAATAAAAAAATCTATAATGAAATCCGTGTCAAAGCGAACACAGGTATCTCTGTTTCCGATGTATCACACTGATTCTAGCACCGTACCCAACGTGGTACGGTGTTTTGTCTTGAAACAAGAAATAGGAAGAGTTGAGAGGGAGATAAAGTGAAACTTCCCTCAGTGGG
>SMEO01000128.1_pt1 | contig 18240 bp, 19 predicted proteins | sample 2456251 | NCBI WGS metagenome assembly SMEO01 (sample SAMN10132594, study PRJNA489261) | soil metagenome | isolation source: day1 control-silt loam soil ammended | place: USA | reverse complement strand
GATATTATACTTTTATGTCGCAAGGTTATCTTCTATATAATATTGAATATATTAATTTAAAAAATAAGAAAAAAGCTATTTTTGAAAGAACTGATTTACATATAAAAGGTGTAAATTGTATATAACCTAAATCCTGTTTGAAGAAGTGAGATAATTCATCTTCAGACCGATTGGCTATTTTGAGAATGAAAAAATCTATGATTTGATCTGGTAATACTAAAATTAGATTCAAATGAGCCATAGAGTTTATTTAAAATAAGGCTACTTTTATGATCGTGACTGTTATAAACAAGTTCTATAAATCTATTTATATTTTCAGCCAAAAGATTTGCAATTTTCATATTGAAATCCATATCTCCATCTCCTTAAGGTCTTCAAACCCATAATTAACTATGAAGAGTGTATGATTTGGTTCGATGTTTTACTACTAAAGAATTGTAATGGAGAGGGGGGAAAACTCTAAATACACGATGATTATACATGCGAGAGAGAGTTTGGAAGGAGAAGGTTTAGTAGTGGAAGAACATAGATGGAAGGTGTAGAGATTGGTGCCAAGTGCGCCCAGTCTTTTAAAAAATGAAAGGGAACACTTGACACTAATACTCAAAACTCAGGAAGTTCACTTAAGTTATTTTCTTTAACCCCATCAGGTTCACTTCGTATAATGTCACGTCCATACTTATGAAAAATATCAACGTTTTCAAATTTTCCAGCCTTAGCCTCTGTAATGGCTGTCGGGTAATCGAGTTCGCGACCTTCACTTGTTTTAAAAGCAATGATATTGTGATCCTCGTTTCTTCTAACTGCGACGATTTCTTCTTTTCCCGTTCCTTCTGCTTTATTCGGAATGGGTGTACTCTGTTGCATGTATTGTTCATAAGCCTCTTCAAATGAGTCCAATCCTTACACCTCCACTTCATAATTTGAACTAGTCAGGGGTAGGTATGCTTATTTTCTAATCATTAATCATGTGTTCCACATTTTGTTCATTTGAGTGCCCCCCATACTGCTGGTTAATTTCCTTAGCTAACTCATCCAAAAATTCATCAGATAAAAAGGGAATATTTTCTTTGAACATGCATATCCTCCTTGGGTAAGTGGATTATTAATTACTGTTAACATTACTAACATTTCCATCTTTCTAAATTATAATCTTTACATAAAATTCATTTACTTTTACAGTACACAGGTGTATTATCATCACAGTTTCAAATTTCTAAATCGCTGAAACCATTAGGTACGGGGGAACCATTTTTGTGGATTAATATTTAATCCAAGGGGTGAATCCTTTTTTAGGTAGGGCTACTCAGAGGTCCGAATCCGACAGCTAACCTCGTAAGCGTTATATGAGAAGGAAGGTGGAGCTTGTGACGCAAAAAAAATGATGTGTCTACAGGTCTATTAACTATGACTTGTAGGCATTTTTTTGTACTTTCAAGAATTTATACCTAATGGATGATAGTTTAAGAAAAATCAATTCCTTTCCCCATTATGGGTGACAAGTCGTGTTTTTCTAATGAAAACATTGCATTTTTGTGAGGTATTATTGTTTAAAGGGGCAATATATAGCGTATTACCACTATTGGAGATGAGGAAAAATGATTTCAGCCATAAAAAGATTTTTAATTGGAAGACCTTTGAAATCCAATGAATTAGGAGAACAGAAACTTAGCAAGACGAAAGCATTAGCGATCCTTTCTTCTGATGCATTATCATCAGTGGCATATGGTCCTGAACAAATATTGATTGTATTAGTTACCTTAGGTGCAGTAGCATTTTGGTATTCCATTCCAATTGCAGTGGGTGTATTAATTCTTTTAACAGCACTTATATTGTCTTATAGGCAGATTATCTTTGCTTATCCACATGGTGGGGGAGCATATGTGGTTTCAAAAAATAACTTAGGTATAAATCCAGGCCTAATAGCTGGAGGTTCTCTATTAGTAGACTACATACTTACTGTTGCTGTAAGTGTATCTGCTGGTACTGATGCTCTAACATCTGCCTTTCCTACCTTACATGATTTTAATGTGGAAATTGCTATTGTATTTGTGATTTTAATTACACTTTTGAATTTAAGAGGAGTAACGGAGTCTGCTTCCATATTAGCTTACCCCGTTTACTTGTTCGTTTTAGCGTTGCTCATATTAATTGGAGTGGGAATTTATCATATTCTGACAGGAGGAGTTTCACCAGAATTACATACTCCTATTGGAACGCCTGTGGCTGGAATCAGTTTGTTTATTCTTTTAAGGGCATTTTCTTCAGGAAGTTCTGCCTTAACAGGCGTTGAAGCTATATCCAATGCTATTCCTAATTTCAAAGATCCTGCGCCTAATAATGCTGCTAAAACGTTAATGCTGATGGGCGCCTTACTTGCCATATTATTTACGGGAATTGTTTTTTTAGCTTACTATTATGGAATTGCTCCTCATGCGAAGGTAACCGTTGTATCACAAATTGCTGAAGAAGTTTTCGGACGAAATTTCATGTATTTCTTTATTCAGGGAACGACAGCATTAATATTAATTCTTGCTGCAAACACTGGTTATTCCGCTTTTCCATTATTAGCGGTTAATCTTGCAAAAGATAAGTTTATTCCAAGGATGTTCTTTAGTAGAGGAGACCGATTGGGATACTCGAATGGAATCATCATACTTGGAATTGCTTCCATTATTTTAATTGTTGCTTTTCATGCAGAAACTGAGCATTTAATCCCACTTTATGCAGTTGGGGTGTTTATTCCATTTACGTTGTCTCAAACAGGAATGATTGTTAAATGGATACGTGAGAAGCCGCTAGGGTGGCTACCTAAACTCATCATTAATTCACTAGGTGCTTTAATTAGTTTAACTGTAACCCTCATGTTCTTTTTAACAAAATTCACTCAAGTCTGGTCGATCCTAATTTTTCTGCCAATTATTATCTTTGTTTTCCACCGAATTAGAAAGCATTATGACGATGTTGGTGAACAGTTGAGGCCTGCAACTTCAGAGCCAGATATTCCTATTGAAGGGAATGTTATTATTGTTCCTGTTGCTGGTATGACGCGGGTAGTAGAAAATTCGTTAAAATATGCTAAATCACTTTCTCCTGATCAAATTATCGCTGTATACGTTTCATTTGACAGAGAAAATCTGAAGAACTTTGAAGAAAAATGGAAGAAGTGGCAACCTGAAGTAAGATTAGTGACATTATACTCACAGTATAGAAGCATCATTAATCCTCTTACCAAATTTATTGATAAGGTTGAAAATAAATCCAGTGAATCGAATTACCAAGTCACAGTTGTTATACCACAATTTATTCCTAAGAAAGGCTGGCACAATATTCTTCATAACCAATCAGGTCTAATGATTCGTTCCGTGTTGTTGTTAAAGAAAAACGTAGTAATCGCCACAGTACCGTATCATTTTAAAAAGTAATGGGCTTCATATTATTAGAGAGTTGCTTCTGCAGCTCTTTTTTAATTGTATTCACTTTGTTTTGGAGTGTTAGATTAAAAAAAGAGTATGTTTTGATTAATACATACTCTTTCTACTTTTTTAGCAAATGTCATGTTTAACCGACTTCTTGATTGCTTTTTAATTGTGTATAAACTTGATGATAAGCAGTCGCCTCTGAAACCATCCCTTTATTTTGATACATTTTGGATAACTTTGATACAGGGGTTGGATCGTTTGGATGGAGCTCCATTTCCCACGCGAAACATTCAATAGCCTCATCATATTGTTTAAAATCTGCATAATATTGGCCTAATTCCATCATGTGATCAGGATCCTCCAATAACGTGAGCATTTTATTTATTTTTAGAATGACTGGAGAATTTGGTACGGACTTTTGGATGGGTAGAAGTTTTTCATGAACCGCTTTAAGGTCATACGTTTCAAGTAATTTACCTATAAGCTGTATCAGTTTTTGTTCAGATTGGTTATCGTCATCTTTTTGAACAAGACGTTGAATAAGCAAAATAAAGGTATCTACATGTTTGGCGATAAATGAAGCATCTAGATTTTCCCATAATGTATGCAAGATGTCCTCATACGTAGTAGGAAGAGTATCAAGAAAATTCAATAAATATAGAGCTGCGGGTTCATAATTTTTATCTTGAAGCATTTTGTCAATCATTGCTTTAGCCTGTGGAACCTTTAGGAATGGATTAATTTTTAAATGTCCTAAAGTTAAGATCCATTTTTCAATAGGCATAAATTGTAGTGCGATATTTGTATACTTGTCGATGGAGACCGCTTTAGAAGATTTTTCAACATTTTCTAGCCAAAGCAACACAATCTCTAAGTACGAGTCTTGTTTTCTATAGGAATTTTCAAGCAAATTACGTTCATCAGGGGAAAAGCGATTTTTGAAGCAATGCCATTCAACAAAAAGAGGATCCTTTTCTTGGATGGTTTCTAAGGATGAGGACTTGTAAAAATCTTTGTAAGAAAAAAATTCTAATGAATTCTTAATTTCCTTCGCAGAACTTAAATCAGGGGAAAACTCAGTTAAAATTTGAATGATTTGAAAGGCTTTAGAGAAGTTTCCATTTCTTCTGTAGTGGTAAAAGATTTTATAAATCAACTTGGTTAGCTGTTCTTTTGAAAAATAGGAGTCAAGCGTCGTAGCGATGAAGGCAACTTCCTGGAGAGTATAATGACTTTGAAGATGAGTGAAAAGCTTATTTTTATTTGGTATTGTGGCAATTTCACCAGGGATGATAGCAGATAAAAATGGATGATTTTCATCTAAGGCGATCCCCAACTTAAAGGCATGATCGATAAATGATCCTTCCTCCACTTTTTCTACTTTCTCACCATAGATAAGTGAATTTTTATAGTAAATGAGGTAATAACTTTCGTTTAGTGTTGTTTTTACCTCAAGCACGGTACATCTTGAAAAAACAGCGGCTTGTATCACATTCCCTATTGAAAGCTTCTTTTTTTCTTTGATGGAAATTTCTATCGGCATAATAAGTTCATTTTTCATAATTAATACAGCCCCTTACTATCATTTTCATGGTATACGTATTTTTTAATCTCATTATAACATAGGAGATACCGTTCTGGGAGAACCTCCAAAGGAAGAACTATATTTTGAAAGCTTGGCTGATTGGTTAAAAATGTATGCCTCTATAAGCTTAATTAAGAACTCTGAAACCGTTCTTACCTGGTGATTTTTTCGGTAAATGAAGTCTTAAACTTACTTTTATTAAATATGAATAGAAATGTAACAAACCCATTGTAAAGAAACTAGGGAGACATTAGAAAAAAGGGGAGAGTTTATGTCAGATGTGAAAGAAAGTGTTGATTTCCTGACAAAGGACAAGGATTATGTTTGGCATTCGATGAAGCCATATAATCCGGATGCGACGATGATTGCTGAGAGAGCGGAAGGATCATGGATTACGGATCATAATGGAAAGAAATTTTTAGATGCGATGGCTGGATTGTGGTGTGTGAATGTTGGTTATGGCAGAACGGAACTTGCTGAAGCTGCATTCCAGCAATTAAAAGAAATGGCCTACTTTCCGCTGAGCCAAAGTCATAAACCGGCGATCCGACTCGCAGAAAAATTGAATGAAATGCTCGGTGGAGAGTATGTCATCTTTTTTTCAAATAGCGGCTCAGAAGCGAATGAAACAGCTTTTAAGATTGTGAGGCAGTATCATCAGCAAAAAGGAGATCATCACCGCTACAAATTTATCTCCAGATATCGCGGATACCATGGGAATTCGATGGGGGCTTTGGCAGCTACGGGTCAAGCGGAGCGTAAATATAAATATGAACCCTTGGCACCGGGCTTTCTTAAAGTAGCGCCACCTGATTTATATCGAGGTACTGATCAACAGGACGCAAAGCCAGAGGATTTAGCATCCGTTCAAGAAATTGACCGAGTGATGACATGGGAATTAAGCGAGACGATTGCTGGTGTCATTATGGAACCAATCATTACTGGTGGCGGCATTTTACTTCCACCTGATGGATATATGGCAGGTGTCAAAGAGGTTTGTGAAAAGCACGGGGCGCTGCTGATTGTAGATGAGGTTATTTGTGGCTTTGGTAGAACGGGTGAAGCATTTGGGTTTATGAATTATGGTGTAAAACCTGATGTTATTACAATGGCAAAAGGACTGACAAGTGCCTATCTGCCATTATCTGTAACAGCAGTGAAAAAGGAAATATATGATAGCTTTAAAGGATCTGGGGATTACGATTATTTCCGCCATGTCAATACTTTTGGTGGGAATCCAGCAGCCTGTGCGCTTGCACTAAAGAACCTTGAAATTATGGACAAAGAACAATTATTTGCTCGATCCAAACAAGAAGGTACGTATTTAAAACAACGCTTAGTCGCCAGCCTAATTGAGCATAAATTTGTTGGGGACATAAGAGGAAAAGGATTATTAATCGGAATAGAACTTGTAAAAGATAAGTCCACAAAGGAACCTTTGGAAGTAGAACTTGTAAATAAAATTATTTCAAGATGTAGAGCAAAAGGACTCATTATTGGTAAAAATGGAGCGACTGTCGCAGGGTATAACAACGTGCTGACATTAGCTCCACCATTAAATATTAGAAGAGAAGATCTCGACTTTCTAATTAAGACGTTATCAGAAGAGATACAAGCCTTATGATAATTATTGGTCATTGTTAAATCAAAGCCTTCTCATATTTCTTATTCAGATAGAAGTCCGTGCTTTGTGAATCTTTCACAGTAGCTCGGATTTTTTTGTACAGCAGAAATTATATCCTATGGATGATCTCGAAGCTTAACTGGATATTTACATATTTTATTAAAATGGTATGATTAAATCTACTTTTACAAAATTTTGCCTTTACGAAATTCTATTATCGTGGAACGTTCTTAATCTAGTAAAAAGAGTGTTAGTGAATGAAAGTAACATCTACTTTTGTACAGGAGGTTAGACAATGAATAAAAATGCTGTTCGTTCATATCGAGCCACAACAATGGCACCGAATGCTATGATCACGACTCCTCATTATTTGGCTTCTCAAGCAGGAATGAAAGTTTTACAAGACGGAGGTAATGCTGTAGAAGCGGCCATTGCTGCAGCTTCGACAATTGGTGTAGTCTATCCGCATATGAATGGAATAGGCGGCGATAATTTTTGGTTAATCTATCATGCAAAAAATAAAGAATTAAAAGCATTAAATAGCAGTGGCCGATCGGGTGAACATGCAACGATTGACTTCTATCAGAATCAGAAGTTAGACAAGATTCCTTCAAGAAGTGCACTGGCAGCTAATACTGTACCTGGGGCAGTTGCTGGTTGGGAAAAAGCCTATCAATATTCTAAAAACAATATGAGTGGTAAGTATCATTGGGACCAGTTACTACAATCAGCGATTTATTATGCAAAAGAAGGATTTCCGGTTACACCTAGTCAAGAGTATTGGACGAATGTGAATTTGGATCCAACGGATAATCAGTTTAGACATTTGCAGCGTTTTTCTGAATTTCGAAAGATTTTTTTAAAAACGAATGGCTTGTTTTATCAAGCTGGAGATATAATGAAACAATCTGATTTAGCAATGACATTAGAAGGTATTGCTACAGAGGGGAGCAGTTGGTTTTATCGTGGCGAAATATCAAAAATGATTGTGGATGATCTTCAAGCGAATGGAGGGTTATTAACCTATCATGATTTTGCTCAACACAGTAGTGATTGGGTAAATCCGATTTCGGTAAAATATAGGGGATATACAGCATATAATGTACCGCCTAATTCACAAGGCTTTGCCTCACTTTCTATTCTGAATATTTTAAATCAATTTGATCTGCAGTTCATTGATGAAGGATCGGCTGATTATTATCATATCCTTACGGAGGCGACAAAACTAGCATTCCATGATCGTGATAAATGGCTAACAGATCCAGACTTTGTATCGATTCCATTGGATGAGTTATTGTCTGTGAATAGAGGATTGGATTTAAGTAACAAAATTGATTTTACAAAAACGGTTCAATTCGAAAAACAATTGGATCCAAAAGGAGATACCGTTTGGTTTGGTGTTGTGGACAAAGATGGGAATGCTGTTTCTTTCATTCAAAGTATTTATCATGAATTTGGATCTGGTTTTATTCCCAAGAACACAGGGGTTGTCATGCAAAATCGGGGTAGCTTCTTTTCGCTTGATCCAAACCAAGTGAATTGTCTCGAACCACGGAAAAGACCTTATCACACCTTAAATCCAGCGATGATTTTTCATGAAGATTCTCCATTTGTAGTATATGGAACAATGGGGGGAGAAGGGCAACCGCAAACACAGGCTGCATTGATTACACGTCTTCTTGATTATGACTTTGATGTTCAAGCAGCCATTGAAGCACCGCGATGGCTATATGGACGAACCTGGGGAGCTGCATCGAATAGCTTGAAAATGGAAGGAAGAATTGAACAAAGCACGCTTGATGAACTTCAAGAAAGAGGACATCAATTGGAAATACTAGAAGAGTTTACTGATGTTATGGGTCATGCGGGTATAATTAAAATTGATCAGAAGACGAATGTGAAATATGGTGGTGCGGATCCGAGGGGAGATGGAGCTGCAATCGGATATTAATCTTATGATTTATTAAGAATAGAGGTGGTTATGTCGTGAAACTTCAATTAAATTTATTTATCGCCTTTTTTCGATCTGGAATATTAGGGTTTGGAGGTGGTCCATCGTCCATTCCGCTCGTTCATAAAGAAGTTGTTGGTACGTTTAAATGGCTGAATGATGAAGAGTTCAGTGAGATTTTAGCTTTAGGAAATACCTTGCCAGGTCCCATTAACACGAAAATGGCGGGCTATATTGGCTACAAAGTCGGTGGAATCTTAGGACTGGTAAATGCGCTTCTGGCTACGACCTTGCCAACCATTATCTTGATGATTCTTTTATTGACTTCCTTTAATCAAGTGAAAGATAACCCAATGGTTCAAGGCATGACAAATGCTGTTGTTCCAATTGTAGGTGTGATGATGGGTGCTTTAACGTGGGAATTTTTAAAGAAAACGAAGGCTGGATTAGGCTGGACGATGGGATCGATTATTTTAGTGGGAAGTTTTATCTTAATGGAGATCGTCCACATCCATCCAGGGATCGTGATTGCAGCATTACTAGTGGGGGCATTAATAATGCCTAATAAGAAAAAGAAAACAGAAAACCAAGATGAAAGAAGAAGGAAGAGCCTATGATTTATTTACAAATATTTTTAGCTTTTTTCATACCGGGAATCCTTGGATATGGTGGAGGGCCAGCGTCGATTCCACTAATTGAACATGAGGTTGTCAGTCAAAATGAATGGATGACGAAGAGTGAATTTAGTGAAGTGCTAGCATTAGGAAATTCTCTTCCAGGACCAATTGCACCTAAAATGGCCGGGTACATAGGATTTGAGGTTGGAGGAGTTTTCGGAGCATTTATGGCTGTCTTTGCTACGGTTGGACCATCTTTACTATTAATGATTATCTTATTAAAGCTTATTGTAAAATATAAGGATTCTCCAAGGGTAAAGCGTTTGTCAAAGATTGTTCTGCCAGCTGTTGTCGTGTTAATGGGAACACTTACATTTGACTTTTTTCAGGACGCTTATTCCTCTAATGGGCTTTGGGAAACATTATTTATTGCGGTCTTAAGTCTGTTTTTATTAGAGAAATGGAAGGTACATCCTGCCTTTGTGATTGTTGGGGGCTTAGCTTTCGGGGCGTTGTTTTTAAGTTAGAAAGATGTTCAATTTCATATTTTGAAAATTTTTACATTGGGAATTATATTAACTCTTCTCCGCAATATGATTATCTTTTCTACTTGCTTTTCATATCACAATAGGGCATGTGCCCTGTCACTTACATGATGATTTTCTATATATATAAACTATAGGATTATATCATGAAGGAGTGAGTGAATTTTGTCTACTACTTACGATGAGGGTATGTCTGGGCTTGTATTATATACCGATTTACAAGACCTAGACTTGACGAATCAACAATACTTTCAATCCAACTTCGTTTGGGATTTAATAAATGATCAACAACAACAATTCGAAGTGCAGTTAGATGAAATGATGAAAAATAATAAAAGTATGACAAATGATATTTGGTATCAATTCTCTAAACAGAACAAAACGTTTCAAAATCTTTTTGATCAATTTAGCAATACCGAATCTCTCTTTGGTCAATTTACTGAATTAATTGAACAAATGACAGGACTAACAGATCTGGCTGAAAATGGTGAATCCATGCTTGCTGATTTTTTTAACACCTTCACCCAACAAATGTCAGACTATAAAGATATTGTAGATCAAATAGGCAATTCAGATTCGATCTATGGTCAATTTACGCAACAAATGGAAAATTTTCAAAACCTCCAAGAACAATTAAATAACTCGGACTCAACATATAGTCAATTTGCGCAGCAAATGGAAAATTTCCAAAACCTTCAGGAACAATTAAGTAGCTCGGACTCAACATATAGTCAATTTACGCAGCAAATGGAAAACTTCCAAAACCTCCAAGAACAATTAAGTAGCTCGGACTCAACATATGGTCAATTTGCGCAGCAAATGGAGAATTTCCAAAATCTCCAAGAACAGCTTGGTAACTCAAACTCAACCATGGGCCAATTTACACAGCAAATGGAAAATTTTCAAAACCTCCAAGAACAATTAAGTAACTCAAACTCAACAATTGGTCAATTTGCGCAGCAAATGGAAAACTTTCAATCGCTCCAAGAACAATTAAATAACTCAGACTCAACCTATAGTCAATTTTTTCAGCAAATGGCTGATTTTAAAGCATTGCAGGAACAGACTAATAATTTTCAATTTAATCAAGATCAATTTTCCTCACAAGTACAAGAACAGGCTAATAATTTTCAATCAAATCAAGACCAAATTTCGTCTCAGGCTACTGAGCAAACTGAAGATGATAATCAATAATTAAAAGCAAGGGAAGGGTTCGAGTTCACTGAAAAAAGGTAAGTTTCTCAGTGAACTCGGACGATTCTATTGCTTCCTATTTTAAGTATGTGATTTCAGAAGGCTGTCCCATCAGTAGACTAATGGGACAGCCTATTTTTTCGAAATTTCCGCTGATCCAATCGTAATTGTGGACTTTCGTTAATTAAGTGTGTGCTTTCTTCAATTCTTCTGCTTTTTCTGTAATTAAGTCCTATTTTTATTGAATTACAACCCAATGCCTCGGAAACTCGCTTATGAACTACCTAATGAGTCACCTCGAGGGTCACAAGTATCTTTTTTATTTGATTTTTAATTAGATCAGGGCCATGATTTTAGGTTCGACATTCACTATTACGGGTAAAAAGTCGTGTGTTTTTGAAATTTTTCAAAATAAATAGTGGAAATTATCGATATTCTGTTATATATTAAAAATAATTTAAAGTATTGTTATATAACAAAAACCGAAGAAGAGGGGTTATTGGATATGAACAAAACAGAATCGTTAGCACGTAGAGTACTAGGGTGGAAGTTAAATAGATGGGATCGATGGTATGATTATGAAAAGAGTGCTTTTATTCCTGCGTCTGACTTTCAACCTGAGGAAAACATTGACCATGCGATGCTACTCGTGGACAGATTAGAAAAATCCGGGTTTAAATATTCTACAAATGGGGTTTCTGAAGTTTGTTTTAATGACGTAAGCGCAACTGGTCATACATTAGCACAAGCAATCACGAATGCAGCCTACTTACTCGTGGAAAAAAGCTCAATAGCTGATCGTAATGAAATTTGGCGGCAATTATGCTAGAAACAAGGGGACGCTTCCTTGTTTCTTTTTTTTGGTTGGACCCTCAATACATTCAAATATTATCTATCGAGGGTCATAAGGAGATGAATGTGCATCCCTCTTAAATATTTACTTAGTACCATGTTTGTTTTTTCAATTGCTATTTTTTATAATCCTCCGTTAGAAGAATTGCTATTATTCTTTAATTGATGCTCTTCTTCTGTTGCAGCTGAAACGGGTTCTAATCCATAGCCTGTTGAACTTATTTCTAATACCTCTTCATTCTTTTTTCTTTTCAAACTTAGATTTGTTTCATCATGGTATTGAGTTAATTCATCATTATTCACAATTTTGCCTCCTCTTGCTAATTTGATGAACATAAAGAATGGATATATTCTATATTGTTCTTTTTAGTAAAAAGACATACGTCACATTTGTTAAGAAACGAAAAAATCATCAAGAGATTTGGAGACTGTTTGTACGCCAACCTATGGGAACGATTGATTCGAAAATAATAGACAACTTTTCCCTCCTTTTCACATACATATTGACAAAGACAGGCTGATAAGGGAGGGGAGTTTCGTGAGGATTGTATTTATTGAAAAGAAATGGCTTTTATTTATAGCCATTTGCATCTGCATATTCGTTGGAGGCTGGTTTATGACAAGGCCGGAAGCCACCGAGACAACTGGATCTTCAACGGCAGCAAAAAAATTCACCATCAATATCGTCACCGGCGAATTTAAATCTACAAGGGATGATGGAACAGAAATTGAAGCATATCGCTGGGATCCCGGGACAATTTATGTTCCGAAGGATGAATCTGTTATACTAAGCATATATGGTGTAAACGGCAAGGAACATCCATTTTATATCGAAGGAACAAACATTAAAGGTACAGTTAAAAAAGGCAAAGAAACTGTGTTAAATTTACACATTAAGAAAGAGGGACTCTATAGGCTTATTTGTACCGCCCATCATGACATCAATCATAATGGACCAATGATCGCTTATATCGTAGTGGACTAGACCGGCAAGATCTCTCTGCTTCAAGGAAGGACAATGAAAAAGTCTATAGTTTTAAAGGAAGCGAGCCATTCTTCGATTCAATCGAAGAATGGCTCGCTACTTTATTCAGGTGGTGTTCACGATGATTTTAAACCAACAGTCACTTCATTTTGTCCATTTACCACTCCAAAAGCACTGTCCTATTGCTTCCTACATATTCACAAATGGCAAGTTTGTATCTAAATCACCTTTAATTCGTTTTACATGTACCTTTTCTCCCTTGAGCCATTGATTAAAGTCAAAGATAAATGGCAGCCTGTCTCCTCCGATTGCAAACCATGCTTTCATATTTTTAGGGAAATAGGCCCCTGTATGCAATGTCCCTGCCCAGGCTCCATATTTTTTAGAGAATATGCCTTTGTCCGAATCGTTCATCATTCGAAAAGCCTGGGAGGGATCCATGATGTTGCTTTCTTGTCGTTCCATTGCTTGGTATCTTTGAAGAGAATCTTCCATCCGGTACCGATTCTCATGTGTTAACATTTCGAAATGATTGGTACAAATATTTGACTGGTGGACTACTACTTCTCTTGGAGAGGCCTCAACCACAATGGACTTACCCGTTTGATCGAGCAAAACATAGCTGAATGAACGACGATGCGGAATCTCTTTTAGTAATGAGAGTGCCTCCTCTTGCTAATTTGATGAACATAAAGAATGTATATATACTCTATATTGTTCTTTTAAACAAGGAGACATACAGGAAAATTTTGTTCGTAATTATCGATTATGGACGTGTTCCGCTTTCAAAAAAATTAGTAGTAATTCAACTAATATCTGTTATTTAATTGAAGTTCTTTATTTTTGTGTATCACATAATGAATACGCAAAGTAATTATTATTGCACAGAGTAGGCAGATGCTGATTAACTCAATGACACCGAACCAACCGTTTAGTTCGTAAAAAACACCACCTGATGAACCGATAAAGCTTGAACCCATGTAATAAAACAGTAGATAAAGGGAGGAAGCATAGGACTTTGCTTCCGGCTTTGCAGTTATACTAACCCAACCGCTTGCAATACTATGACAACCAAAGAACCCTACTGCGAAGATAAATAAACCAAACATGACGGCAGGCAACCATTGAACGGTTGTTAATAATGCTCCACAAAATGTCATGATAATCGATGCAATCAACAATTGTGTTCTTGAAAAGCGTCCAATCAGCGCTCCAACTGTAGAGGATCCAAGTGAACCAGTTAATTGAAACACAAATAAAAGTCCAATAATCGTTTGACTTAAATAAAATGGTGCTTTTACTAACGGGAACGAAATGTAATTAAATAAGGCAACATAAATACCTAAGCTAATAAAACCAATGCAATAAAGTAACCACAATCGACTATCACTACCAGCAGTTTGAATACCACTCCACCAATTATGTAGCGATAACCTTTGAACAATAAAATGTCTTGATGCTGGCAATAACAATGTAAAGATGACGGCACAAAGTAAATTTAATAGTCCTAGTATTAATATCGCTATATGCCAACTATAGAAATCACTCAACGTACTCACTGTAATACGACCAAAGAACCCTCCAAATCCACAACCACTAACATAAACGCCCATGATTTTACCAAGTTTCAATGGTTCGATTTCTTCTGCTAAATAGGTCATCGCAATCGCTGGGAAACCACCTAATGCAATTCCTTGTAAGGCACGAATCACAAGCAATGTTTCATAATTCGGGCTGAATGCTAGTGCGATATTTAACACTGCAGCACTTACTAGAGAAATCACCATGATTTTCCTTCTACCCCAAGCATTTGAAAATGCCGCTATAATTAACAGGCTAAAAGCTAATGTGAATGTGGCAATTGATACAACTAAACTGGCTTGAGATGCACTTAAATCAAATTCCACTGTATATTGTTGAATTAACGTTTGCGGTCCATATAACACTGCGAATGTCACAATACTGCCTATAAGCATACTCCATAAAATCCGTGTGTTTTTTGATGAATCAAATTCCTCCATATAGACGCCTCCTAATTTGTAACTATAGAGTACGCTGATTATTTAATAACGTCTAATATTGAGTTATTATTATATTAATAACTATTGTTTATCAAATTAGGGGGGACACAATATGGAGATGCATCAATTACGATATTTTCAAATAATTGCACAAACTCAAAATTACCATCAAGCTGCTGATCTTCTTAACGTATCACAACCAGCATTAACAAAAGCGATACATAAGTTGGAAGCTGAATTAGGTGTAACCTTATTTGATCGCATCGGTAGAAATATAAGGATAAATCAAAATGGTGAGTTATTTTTAAAACGTGTAACAAGTAGCTTACAAGAACTAAAACTCGGTATAAACGAGTTACACCAATTACAAAATCCAAAACATGGGATTATTCGCATTGCTTTCATTCAAACACTTGGGACGTCTATCGTTCCGATACTATTAAGTGCTTTTCGTAAATCGTACCCAAATGTCAAAATCAAACTGGTTCAAGATACTATTCAAGGTTGTTTGAATCGTATCGACAATGAAGATGTAGACCTTTCCATTATTGGTGTCTATGGTCCAATTATAGGAAAGCAATGGTTGACGCTTGAATCTGAAAGACTTTATGGTTACTGCTCTGCTATTCATCCACTTCAACAAACGCACCATATCAATTTATGTGAACTACAGGAGGAAGCGTTTATAGGCTATGCTCCAAATTTGAGTATGCACGATATTTTCATTAATTGGTGTAAGGAAGCAGGCTTTATTCCTCAAATAGCTTTTGAAGGTAGTGATGTACCAACAATTGCTGGTCTCGTATCGGCAAATTTAGGCATTGCAATCATGCCTACTTACATTGGCATTGAGGCTGCTAATCTACATCGTTTTGTCATTGAAGACCCCATCTGTTCACGTGAAATTGTAATAGCATGGCATGACGTAAAACCTTCTTCTCCTTCAACAACACTATTTATCGAATTTGTGAAAAAGTTTTATAAATTAAAATAGTCGATATGATCAAAGTGTGTCGGTAATGTTTTAAAAGGTTTTTATAATAGGACAAGAGGGATGATAAAAAAGACAATATTTATAAACGATCAATCCTGTACTATGGTGAGTGTGCACATACCCTTTATATTAGATAGTCCCATTGTAGTTTTACTAAAAATTAATATAAAGCAACTTGTAATTGTTACATAAGCAAATTATTATATAAGTGAATACCTATACAAGAGAGGAGAGCACGTATATGGAAAACCTTGAATTCATGTCGAAACAGTTAAAAGCGGTGAGTGACCCTAACCGCTTAAAGCTATTGGCGTGTCTTAAAAAAGGAGAGGTTTGTGCCTGTGACTTTGTAGATGTTTTACATATATCTCAACCTGCTGTTAGTCAACACTTGAAAAAGTTAAAAGATGCAGCAATTATTTACATTCAAGCGATTATTGATCAGTTGGAAATGATAACAGTTATAAAATGTTCAAGTTGTTAATGGGTAATAAATAGTGACTAATTGGAGGTTTGCAAATTGACATTGGCAGTATTAGCATCAGTGATTTTCTTAATAACACTAATCTTCGTAATCTGGCAGCCTAAAGGCTTGAATATTGGTTGGACTGCCTGTGGAGGAGCGATTCTAGCTTTATTAGTTGGAGTAGTCGGATTGAATGATGTAAAAGAAGTAATTGGAATTACCTGGAATGCGACATTATCCTTTGTGGCCATTATCCTGATTTCATTAATATTGGATCAAATCGGATTATTTGAATGGGCTGCATTACATATGGCAAGAGCGGCAAAAGGTAATGGCGTCAAAATGTTTATCTATGTAAGTATTTTGGGTGCAATTGTTGCTGCACTATTTGCCAACGATGGGGCAGCTCTTATTTTGACACCTATCGTACTTGCGATGGTTCGTAATTTGAAATTTAAAGAGCAGATGATCTTTCCATTTATTATGGCAAGTGGGTTTATAGCGGATACCACTTCGCTTCCCTTTGTAGTAAGTAACTTAGTTAACATTGTGTCAGCAGATTTCTTTGGGATTGAATTCGTAGAATATGCTTCCAGAATGATGATTCCAAACCTTTTTTCACTAATTGCAACCATATCGGTGTTACTCATTTATTTTAGAAAAAATATTCCTAATAACTATGATTTAGCGAAGTTAAGGAAACCAGTGGATGCCATTAAAGATATAAAAATGTTTCACCTTTCATGGTATGTTCTTGGATTATTATTGATTGGCTATTTTACTAGTGAATTTATCCATATTCCCGTTTCCATTGTTGCAGGGATTATAGCGGTTTTCTTTTTATTAATGGCAAGAAGAAGTAGTGCAGTCAATACAAAGGCAGTTGTAAAAGGTGCCCCATGGAATATCGTATTTTTCTCGATTGGAATGTACGTTGTCGTATATGGCCTAGGTAATGCATGGTTAACTCACTCGTTAGCAAGTGTAATTGAAGCGGCTGCTAATCAAGGATTATTTGTAACAACCATTTCGATGGGCTTCATTGCTGCTTTTTTGTCATCTGTGATGAATAATATGCCAACTGTCATGATAGATGCCTTAGCGATTGCCGAAACGAATACTTCTGGAATGATTCGTGAAGCCTTAATTTATGCGAATATCATTGGGTCTGACTTAGGTCCAAAAATCACACCAATTGGTTCCCTAGCAACCTTAGTGTGGCTCCATGTTTTATCTCAAAAAGGTGTAAAAATTTCCTGGGGAACGTATTTCAAAACAGGTATTGTGTTAACAATCCCTATTCTTTTTATTACGTTACTAGGACTATATATAACATTATTAATTTTCTAAAGGAGAATCATGATGACTAAAAAAATAATCTATTTTTTATGTACAGGGAACTCATGCCGAAGCCAAATAGCAGAAGGTTGGGCAAAAAAATATTTAGGTGATGAATGGGAAGTCAAAAGTGCAGGAATTGAAGCTCACGGTTTAAATCCTAATGCTGTAAAAGCGATGAAGGAAGTTGATATTGATATATCTAATCAAACATCCAATATTATTGATCCAGAGATTTTAAATAATGCAGATTTAGTCGTGACATTATGCGGTGACGCAGCGGATAAATGTCCAGTCACACCCCCTACGGTAAAACGTGAACATTGGGGCTTTGACGATCCAGCAAAGGCTGAAGGAACAGAAGAAGAAAAGTGGGCTGTCTTCCAACGTGTCCGTGATGAAGTGGGCGAACGGATTGAGCGTTTTGCTAAAACTGGAGAGTAATAAGCACTGAATGTAACGGGAATGGATTTGTTGAAAGCGAGTGGGGAGGTAGTGTGCGCTCCCCTAATTGTTCTGGTTAATTATCGTTTTTTCCAGAGTTTGTGTTGAACAAAAAATAATATAAAAAAGACATGGACTTCCATGCCAATCGTTTTTTTGTTAACCCCAATATGGTCGATACTGAGATCGGTACTGAACTTGA
>SMEO01000122.1_pt1 | contig 18328 bp, 17 predicted proteins | sample 2456251 | NCBI WGS metagenome assembly SMEO01 (sample SAMN10132594, study PRJNA489261) | soil metagenome | isolation source: day1 control-silt loam soil ammended | place: USA | reverse complement strand
ATACGCTTGCAATGCTCGACTTTCATCAAAAGAGTGAACTGTATTCTTTTCTAGGCTACAGCTTGCTACATCTAAGCTATACCCCTGCAAAGATTTAGATACATAAACCCGTTGTTTCGAGATATCAGCTTCAGTCTTTTTAATTTCCTCGTTATTCAGTTCCTTGCAAACATCATTTCTTACTGCTATTAACACTTTCTCTACACACTTAAAATCTTTTGTATCTATATCCTCTAGATCGGCAATTCTTCTCAGTTTGTCATCTTCCGCCAGGTTACTGCTATGTTTTTTATAGTTAGAATAAAGTTGTTCAATAACGAGCATTAAACGTTCAACATCTATGGGCTTCTTTAACCAAACTGTATTAGACAGCTTTTTCTCGTGTATGGAAACCACTATCAGTGGCACTTCTTTTTTAATACCACTATAGCTATCCCAGATCTGCCTTGCATTAATACTATCTAAATCAATAATATTTAAGAGACCATCAGTATTCACTAAAGCTCGCATCGCTTTAAAATGCCGAGCTAAAAATAACTTTAAAATATTTGCTGATCTGTCACTGAAGCCATGCAATCCAATTATTATATTATTCATAAAGAATCACTATCTCTTCAATATTAACTTAAGGTTTAACTAATTTATTATCAGCTAATATTACGCTCTAGTATATTATTTAAAGACTCATACTCTTCTTGCATACCTAGTGCTTTATAAACAAAGAGTAAGTCGTGACTCACTGATTCGTTTTCCGAATCAACTTTATATGCTTCTTCTAGCAAGTTTAAAGCAACGTCAAGCTGACCATACTCAATCGAAATTAGCGCTTGCTCATGGAGATTATATTTCCTTGCTGGCTTTTCTTTATCTGATTTAATAATCAACTCTGAATAGCCAATCAAGCCACCGCTCAATAAGCTTTTAGAAAAACAACTAGAATTTTGAGTAATTGCTATATTGGCAGTCAGCCCAGTACTTTTGTTTCTTTTTAAATATATCCAACAGTCATCTGCTAAGTGCTTTCTAGTCAACCCTAACACTCTATTTTTTAACGTTTCACCATTCTGTTTTAATACTATAAATAAGTCAGCTACTGCAGATGCTAGTTCAGCTTGATCAGAAGCAGCTTGGGCTAAAACAAAAAAAACTCGCTGTATATGCAGGCGTAAGTTCTTCGGCTCTCTAAGTATTTCACCTGCAAAATAATTTAACGAATTTTCAGTGGTCGCAGCAGGCCAAAACTCTACAAGTAATTTGTTAACATCAATGGGAGTGCAGCGACTATCCATTTTGAAATATGTCTTTGGCAAACTAGGTTTTTCGCTATTTACCACCTTAATCATAACTACAGCACCTCATTTACCACTGACCTTAAATTTTTTCTGCATTAGTTTCCATTGAATATAAGGTTTCCATTGAATATAAGGTTTCCATTGAATATAAGCAATACTTAAGGAACCTCTGAAAATCTCAGCTTATTATTGAGCTTTTCAGAAAATTACTCGAAAACTCAAAAAAACAGCTAAAAAAGGCCATTTTCGAGGTAAAACCACCTCTTTTAGCCCTTAATTCGCCGTTTTGGCGGATTAAGGGCGCACTAACCCTAAGCCAGCCCCGTCTTATTCACGAGCCTTGACCTAAAATAAAGAAGGCGAGTGGTTTATCCTTTAAAATCAATATGTTCGGCAAGAACTTGATTAGAGAGGGCCACTCGCCATGGGTGAAACACTACCAAGCTGGAAACCATCCTGCAACTTATCTGTTTCAGTGCAGCTCAGTGAACGAAAAACCAGTAGTGATGCCGGTGCATTCTTGCTGCGCGAGGTGCTCGATCGCAGCGGTGTGATTGAGAGCTTGGATCGGCAGTTGCTTGATGATCGTGACCCCGCACGTGTGCAACATAGTTTGTCCAGTCAGCTTCGTACTCTGCTGGTTCAGCGTGCGCTGGGCTGGGACGATCTGAGTGATACGCAAACACTAGCAAACGACCCAGTTTTGCAGCTGGCCTGCAGCGATCAGCGCAGCACCACGCCACTAGAGCAGCCCCGTCCTTCGCAGCCAACCCTGTCGCGTCTTCTGAATCTGTTGGCCACAGATATCAACCAGTCTGCATTTCATGACGGTTTGCTCGACATGGCCATGTGGCGACTGTCTTCGATGCGCAGCGGCAAGCCATTGTCATCGATCACGTTGGATGTCGATGGCCTGCCCATTGAAACTTTTGGCCAACAAGTCAGAACGGGCTACAACAGCTATGTTGGTTATTCACACTACTCACCGCTGGTGGCTTCTATCGCTGAAACGGGCGACATGGTTGGCGGCCTGTTACGAGAGGGAAACAGCGGTTGTGCAGTACAAGCTGAGTACTGGATTCCCAAGCTGGTTGAACGGATTGGCAAGACAACCGGCACCAAGGTCAGAGTTCGTTTTGATGCGGGTTTTACTGGCAACCCAACACTTTCGGCACTGGATGACGCCAATATTGAATATGTTGGTCGATTGTCCAGCAATACCGTACTTGAGCGCGAAGCGGCACACTACCTCAAGCGCCCAGTGGGTCGGCCAACCCATCAACTACGCGAGTGGTGCCATGAGTTTTACTATCAGGCACAGTCTTGGGAGAAGCCGCGCCGCATTATTTTAGTGGTCTGCGAGCAACCGGATGATCTGTTTTTAAAACATTTTTTCCTAGTCACCAGCCTGGACTGGAAAGACTGGACACCGCATAAAATTCTGCAGCTGTACCGCAAACGCGGGAAAGCTGAGGGGCACATGGGCGAACTGAAAGACACGCTCAACGTTCACCTATCTTCTACCTGCCGTGGTGCGTCTACCGTGCAACAGGTGATGGGCCGCAATCAGGTCAGCCTGCTGCTGAGTCTCTACGCTTATCAGATGCTGCACAGTCTGCGAGCGCTGATGGAGCGCGTCACACAAAAGGGCTGGAGCATACGCAAAGTCCGCGAGCAGATCCTGAAAACAGCAGCAACCGTGGCCGTGCATGCGCGAAAAATAGCAGTTCATATCGGACAGTCCGGCGGCAAATGGTGGCCCAGTCTGCTTAAAAACTTGCCTCGACTGCATCAGGCTCAAACTTAAACCGAGGCACGCAACAAACAGGTTATCGGCTGAACGGCTGAGGTTTTATCTTGCCTAAATGATAAGAAAAGCTGTGAAAGAGCTGAAAACAGGCACAAAACCTTTCTGTTTTTACGCTGACAAAGTAAATACACTACCGAAAATCGTACCCCCCCAGCCCGAAAACGGTTAGAGGGTCATCAAGCTGCCGAAAATGAGTCACTTTGAGAGCTCTCATGAATAAGACGGGTTAATTAGATCAATCAAGGCGTGGGTAAAGACAACAATGCACACCTTTTTATCTGGGTTTTTTACTAAATAGTTCTGTATAGCATGCACAAGCAAAACTGTTTTCCCAGAACCTGCAAACCCTTCAATCCATATCGGCTTTTCGAGCATATTAGCGCACAGTCGCAACACATTTTGCTGCGCCTCATCTAACCGCCTTAAAGGCACCATCCAGTCCATACTAATCCTCCTCAGCTAAGCCAGCGAGTGTTTCAGGATGTTTAGCTCGGCCTACGAGGTTAGTATCATTGAAGCCTCGCGACTCTTGTCCTGCTTTTTCTTTATCAGCAAACTCATTAATGGATGAAAGCACTTCCTCTTTTCCTAGCTCTCTTGCTACGCGTTTAAACCTTGGAATATCTGATTTATCTAACCAACCAAGCTCCATTTCGTCTTTAAAAATATCAAAGGCACGTTGCAAGTATTCAGCTCCCAAAGCGCTGCCTTGCTCCATCAAATGCTCACCATAATCAACCAAGGCGGCGGTATAGTCAGAGTCGTGCTGTATGGACTCTTCCATTAACCGCTCATACTCTGAAATCTTACGGTTACGCCGCTTATCCAGAGCATAATTAAAAGCTGTTACGGCCGATGGCTTTCTCTCATACGCTACCTTCCCCCACTTGTGAGAGCTTTTATTATCCCCATCCATCGAGTAGTAATAACAAATATTGGTTGAGTAATCGGTATCTGGATCAAGACGTTCTACTGCTTCCAGCATTTCAGCGGCCAACCGCCAATGGCCTGCTTTTCTAGCTGCACTGGAATAAGCTAAAGTGGCACTGGCAGATGGGCGACCATGACCTTCAAGAACAGACGTGTTAAATGTCTGCTTGGCTCTAAGCATGGCCATGACTTCCTCAGTTACTTCTTCATTAGCTAATGGGTTCTGGAACTCAGCAACTTGCTTTAAGTTATTAGCTTCTGCTGTTACTTGTAATATTTTCTCTTTGCTTATCGACCAGCTAATCTTGACTTTTTCACCACGTTCAAAGCCTGAGCTGTCTCCTGCAGATTTAATTTGCACGAGCCCCATTGGCTTATTTACACTGCCTGAAAAAAACGGTAAATCGATTATTTTTTGACCTGATCTAAGCACTTCAAGTTCATCATTGAGAACCCCGCCTGAAGGCACCAGTGAGCCTGCTTTAACTACCTGAACCAAGGCATCACCAGCTGTGAGCACATAAATACTTTCACTGGTAATTGGCCTAATTGGGTCAATATCTGCTCCGCGTAAAAACAGGGTATAGAGTGCTGCGCCTTGGGAAACATGTGCACGCAAATCCCTAGGCGTGATGCTTTCCACAAAACGTCCTAGATGTTGAGAAACATAGTGACGTATCAAAGGGTTTTCACAGCTGCCGCCAATAAATAGCACCATATCAATGTCATCTTTGGTCAGCTCAATTTTCTCTAAGGCGTTATCGATCGGCTGTAGTACGTCGATAACTTGGTTACTACTTTTTATTTTGCTGGGTTGATCTACAAATAAAGCCATGATTTCAGCAAACTGATCGAGTCTGATTTGCGGCTCAGTAAGCTGCCACTTTTTTCCCGCCACACTAAAGGGTGCGCTAGACTTCACCGTCACCTTGTTGCTGGCTCTTTTAAGGTCATCAATTCTTTTCCAACCTTTCTGTTCTGCCTGCTCACAACAGGCTATTTTTAACGCTTCGGCTACAGGTTTAAGGTATGGAAGTACCTGCTGTTCCAGCTGAGTGGTGGTAAACAGATATTTAGCTAGATTTTCACCACCACATAACTGGGGCAGTAAAATATGCTCTGCAATAAGCTTATCAATATCATCGCCACCCAAGGCCCAAAACTTAGATATACCTAGGTTACGTGAAAGAATAGATTCACTGGAAACACTGACTTCCAAAATAGAAATATCGCAAGTACCTGCGCCAAAATCGAAAATAATGACATTGCGGTTTTTAGTTTGCAAAGCATCTACAAAGCGGCCTTCTGTACTGCGGCTTTCCATATCAATGAGATAACTTAAAAACGCAGCGTTAGGCTCATCCATCAAGCGAATCTCACTTTCGGGGATGCCCGCAAAATTAAGCGCTGCAAATAGATCCTGACGCTGATTAGCTTCAAACGACGCGGGCACAGTCACCGTGTAATAGATCTGCTCAGGCAAGTTATGCTGGCTGACATACTCCCTAATACCATCACATAGCAGTTTCAAAAAAACAGCAGTGGCTTGCTGTGGTTTTTCAATGGTGTACTCATACTTACCAGCAGGCAAAGCTGTACGGTTGTACTCAGGTCCCAGGTCAATACCTAGCCCCATTTTGAAGGAGCTCCATATCGTCTGGTTACCCACCAACTCTTGCTTGAGACGCGCTGCACCAACACCAAATAAAAGGGTTTGATTAAACCAAGCCAAACAACTGTCCACTAGGTGTGAGTGTATTTCCCGCCCCAGCTCGTCCATCTGGCAGATTTCAATGGCTTTGGTATGCAGCCCTTTACCGTCTTCACCTACTGCTGCAATGCTAGCAACACTGGTTGAGGTACCAAAATCTATCCCAACATAGGTAGCCGCTCGCATTTGCTTTAATACATTTTGATCAAGGATACTGCCCGCCTTGAGCCAACGCATCGGTACACCTTTTTGTGAATCCTCTGCTTTTTTTATGGGTGTTACAGAAACTGATTCGATTTCTTCGCTAGACTCTTCTTGTTCATCATCGGCAGCAATTCCCAGCACCTGCATCATCAGCTCACGATGCAAGGCTTCACCCTGTTCAAGTAAACCTGCATCTGCATTCAGAGTTTTAAGCAGATGTGTGATTGAATCCACATCGCGAAACTGCTGGTCTAGCGCTGTTCCAGAGGTGGGTTCGTGGGCATAATGATTACGAATATTTTTCAGTTCAATAATTAGATTTAAGCCACGCCTGTAATCAATTCCTGTAGTTTTATCCGTTATTGCGCGCCAATTACGCTCTAAGATATTTAGTAATGCAGCTAAATCAAAATCTATCAGACTAGTAAAGCCCTTTTGCTCAGCCATTTTAAGCTGGTGCTCAGAAATTTTTTCAAGCACAGTTTGCTGCCACCAGTGCTCCCCGCCGAGCTCTGGCAATTGACGTTGTAAAAAGCACAGAACTCCCTGTGTAGAAAGGGATAAATATTCTTGTACTGTCAGCATAGGGTGTCTCTCACCGTTATTTTCTATTAATTGACTAGCCACATATCTTTCCAAGCTACCAAGCAAGCCTTCAAACCACAGGTACTGTGCACGCAATGACTATAAACTATTTCATTTGCTGAGAGGCTAATACTAGTTAGGGCTGCCCTATCCTTTTCAATCAAAGCACAAATTCAATCTTGTTTCGCCGTTCCGAGCTTAATTGCATTATGCCGAACAGTGACCCTATGCTTTTCGCAGTGCTTGAGCCTTATCTATCCAAACGGAGGCATGCACGATCATCACCTGATGACCTTTTTATGGAAATCAAGCATTTTGTAAAAACAAATATTGGTGAATCGGTTCCAACGATTGCAAGCATTGCTAAAAACTTTAGTCTTTCTACAGTTGAATTACAGCGTCAACTAAAAAACAAAGGGTTTTCTTTTAATGATATTTTAAAAATCACTCGGAAAGAACTTGCATTAAAATACATCGGAGAAACTGATATGAAATTAACAGAAGTCGCTTTTGCATTAGGCTACTCAGAACTTTCAGCATTCTCTAGAGCATTTAAATATTGGACGAACATGTCGCCTCAGATGTACAGACAGCTTTCACTCAATAAAATAGATAAGGTTTGATTAACCATGACACTTTTTATGATGTAAATGATGATAAGTCACAAAAAGTTAAACATGCAAAAAAACTAATGCTCCCGCCAAAAGAGAAGACTGCAGAGCAAGAGAGTTTGAAACAAGTAGCTTAGAATAACGGACAACTAGCTTGACAGACACCGTGCTACTCAAATAAGCAGTAGAAATCTAAATTATACCTGCCACTCACCTTGAAAAGCGAAAGCTTCTCGGCTAATACGTTTAATAACGTACACTTCATTTTCAGCCTGCCCTCCTGCATGTTATTTTTTCTTAAGCGAAGTGAATAGACGTCTCGATCATATCGATTAAACGAAAGAGTTTGGCCTGTCTTGGATTTCATTGTGTGCTTAGAGAATGCTGGATTACAGCCGATCATGATATTTACTCATACACCATCTGAAATAAGATCATTTTTGTTCATGTCAGCATCCACGTATAAATGTATCCATTCCCAGCTCTAGACCGCTAGAGCAGTTATTAATGAACGATAAACAAGAACAGGCGCTGCAAACGGCTGACTAGGACCGTCAGTAAGTCCCACAACAGCAGGCTTGCCTTCAGGTTTTATCGAATGAATTGGATAAAAAGCATCATGAGCAACGAATTTGTATTTGCTATCAACAGCATTGATTTCGATGAAAATTATCATCCCTCAGACAACACACGAGCGACGACCAACTTTGCGAATTTGGCCCGTGGCGAGAGCCGCCAGCAGAACTTGCGCAATACCTTAGCGATGATCAACAACCGTTTTAATGCCTTAGCGCACTGGGATAACCCCAAAGGCGATCGTTATTCTGTTGAGCTCGATATCATTTCTGTCGAGATGAAAATTGATCATCTCGGCACTGAAAGCAGCTTTCCTGCAATTGAAGTCTTGCAGACCACTGTTGTTGATCACCTCAGCAACAAACGCATCGAAGGCATGGTCGGCAATAACTTTTCTTCTTATGTGCGCGATTATGATTTTAGCGTATTGCTAAAAGAGCATAACAAAGGCCAAGCTGAGTTCAGCGTGCCGGCTGATTTTGGCGAGTTGCATGGCAATCTGTTCAAAAGCTTTATCAACTCAGCCACCTATCAAGAAAACTTTACCAAGCTACCGGTGATCTGCCTCAGCGTTTCAGATAACAAGGTGTATGACAGAACGGGCAACCAGCACCCTATCCTTGGCTTAGAATACCAGCCCAATGAATCTTCTTTAACTGAACAATATTTCAACAAGATGGGCTTAGAAGTGCGCTACTTTATGCCGCCCAACAGCGTCGCTCCTCTGGCGTTCCACTTTTTTGGTGATTTGCTCAGTGATTACACAGACCTTGAACTGATCAGCACCATTAGCACCATGGAGTCTTTTCAGAGAATTTATCGTCCTGAAATTTATAATGCCAACGCGGCGGCTGGACACTGCTACCAACCCAGCTTAAACAACCAAGATCATTCCTTAACGCAAATTGTGTATGACCGCGAAGAACGCAACAGGCTTGCGACTGAGCAAGGGCTATTTACTGAAAACCACTTTATCAAACCCTACCAAGCCTTACTTGAGCAATGGTCAGCTCAATACGCTGCCTGAATTTGAGTTGTATCTCTTACAAGAATTGAATACGGAATCCACTATGAGCATTTTACTACCCACATCCACAGCAGGCAGCCTGCCTAAACCCTCTTGGTTAGCCGAGCCTGAGACCATTTGGTCGGCTTGGCGCTTAGAAGGCGAGGCATTAATTGAAGGTAAGCAGGATGCTTTACGGGTCTGGTTGCACGAGCAGCAACAGGCAGGGATTGATATTGTCAGTGATGGCGAGCAAACCCGCCAACACTTTGTCACCACTTTTATTGAACACTTAGATGGCGTTGATTTTACCAAGCGTAAAACAGTTAAAATCCGTGACCGTTACGATGCCAGCGTCCCCACTGTGGTCGGTGCTGTGAGTCGGAAAAACTCAGTCTTTGTTGACGATGCCAAGTTTTTACGCCAGAACACCACGCAGCCGATTAAATGGGCCCTGCCCGGTCCCATGACCATGGTCGATACCTTGTATGACGCCCACTATAAAAGTCGCGAACAATTGGCGTGGGAATTTGCCGTCATCCTCAATCAAGAAGCCCGTGAGCTCGAAGCCGCAGGTGTGGATATTATTCAGTTTGATGAGCCGTCATTTAATGTGTTTTTTGATGAAGTGAATGACTGGGGCATTGCCGCGCTAGAAAGAGCGGTAGAAGGCCTGAAATGTGAAACGGCCGTGCATATTTGCTATGGCTATGGCATTAAAGCCAATACCGATTGGAAAAAAACCTTGGGTTCTGAGTGGCGCCAGTATGAAGAAGTCTTTCCTAAGCTGCAAAAATCCAGTCTCGACATTATCTCGCTCGAATGCCAAAACTCGCATGTGCCCATCGACTTGATAGAACTGATACGCGGTAAAAAAGTGATGATCGGCGCTATTGATGTGGCCACCCATAGCATTGAAACACCTGAAGACGTCGCTGACACCCTGCGTAAAGCACTGCAATTTGTCGATGCCGACAAGCTCTACCCGTCAACCAACTGCGGCATGGCACCTTTACCCCGTGCAGTGGCCCGCGGCAAACTCAATGCCTTAAGCGCCGGTGCTGAAATCATACGCCGTGAGCTGAAGGCTTAAAAACTCCGCTGCGTCTCTGCGAGGTTTGCTGTATTTGTAAGTCGGACATTTATGTCCGACTTCGGTGTTACGAAGACATCGCCTGCTGTAGGTCGAGCATAAATGCGCGACCTACAGCGGCTGTGCTCGTGTCGGACGACTGAGATCAGCATTCCTTTAAGCAGCGCCCTCGCGGCTGATCGCTTTGATGCAACACCACCTCAGAATGTAAAAACTCTGCCGCAGCAGCTGAGTCTTGTACCTTAACGGCACTGCGCTCCAGCATCTCCGCTTCAAACGCCATTAACACCCGATTGCGTAGGCCCGCCTCGCGCCAGCTTGACTGTAAGCTACAACCTTTGACGAGCATGCGCGCCAAGGACAATGCATCCAACAAGGCTTGGTTAGCCCCTTGGCCTTTAAAGGGGCTCATCGGGTGAGCCGCATCACCTAGCAACGTCACGGGGCCTATATTCGCTAATGCATCCGCGCTCAAGACAGCTCTGTCGTAGACCGGATAACCCGAGACTAACGCAACCGGCGTGGCCGCTAAAATCTGTGGAATCGGCGAATGCCATTGTGCGCGTTGACAGGCTTGCGCCTTAAGCGCCTCAGCCCCTGCAGCACTTAAGGCTTGAGCTGCACTTTCTAGCAGCGGAAAACTCAATTGCCACATCACCGAGTCAGCTGCAAAGGGCATGATATAGATACGCTCATGACCATTGGCGGTTTGAAATACAGTGGCTGAGTCGAGCAACTCACTGTCGATCTCGCTGAGCGCACTGAGTGGGCAAATCCCCAAAATCACCATGCAATCCAGATAACGTAACGAGCTCGCATCATCACCTAAAACCAAGTGGCGCACCGCACTGCGAATGCCATCGGCACCCACTACTAAATCTGCATGAGCCGTTTTTGTCTGACCCTCGACCACAAAGCTTAACTCGACCCCCGCCGGCGTTTCTTGCAGATCAACGAGCTGATGCCCCCACTGAATCGCCTTATGCGGCTGCGGATGCGCGGCCAATTGCTGCAGCAAAGCCAAACGCAACGACTGGCGGGCGATATGCACATTGGTGCGCTTAGGGGATTTAGTTGCATCGCTATGCTGCCAGTTTCTCACGCCCCACTCGCCCAATACTGTGCCGTCGCTGCTGTGCATCACATGGCGAGTCGAGACCACGCCGTGCTCAAGGGTGAACAAACCTAAGCCTTCGATGGCCTTGCTGGCTTGTTGCAAAGTCAGGCCGTACCCCTGCGAGCGTGCGGAAAAATCGCGATCACGCTCATACAAGGTAAATGGAATACCTCGGTGCAAACAGGCCACCGCCAATGCCACCCCACCAATGCCACCCCCAATAATCGCCACCTTTGGATAGCTTTCGGTATCGGCCACTGGAGGATGAGCAGCCGGCTGCAAGCCCGATCCGCGACAACTCGGACAAGCCGATAAATGCGCTTTCGGCCGCTCTGGCGCAATACCGCCCTGCTGTGCAAACTGCAGCAAAGCTGCCTGATAGCTCAGCTTCGCTTTTTTGCGGATATTCTGACGAACCCGCCCACGCCCTTGGCATTTAGAGCAAAGCGCCCAACTGGGCTGCATGTCATGAGTTAACGTAATGTGACCTGGCCCTCAGCTGACCCTGCTCAAGCAAGGTGGCTCTTGTACTCTAACGCCGCAATCCAAACGGCTCGCAACGTTTGGAGCAGACGCTAGTAAAAATTAAACCGCAATTGTGCCTGAAAATAGAGCTTATTGGGTTGGCTTAAATCAATCGTTAAGATCCAACCCAATTACTGAAAGTTGCCGGACCCTAGACTTGATCAAACTTGCAACAAACGCACCTTTAATTGCAAAGGGGATCTCCAGCCAAAGAATACTCTGCGTACTGTATTATTTGACCAGCCAACCACCATCCACAGGGATAATGGCACCATGCATAAATGAGGCTTCATCACTGGCAAGAAATAACGCTAAATTAGCAACTTCTTCCGGCTGTCCGTAGCGTCCTGCAGGCACAGAATTCACTGATTCCATCACCTCTGCAGCTCCTTCGGCAAATATCTCCTTGGTCATGCCTGTTTCTATTGCGCCGGGGGCAATGACATTCGCTCGTATACCTTTTTGTCCATAATCAAACGACAGCTGCTTGGTATAACCTGCTACCGCGTGTTTTGCTGCAGTATAGGCAGCACCGCCACCACCAGCGACAAAGGAAGCAATGGAGCCAAAGTTAATTATTACACCCTGTCCTCTCTCCAGCATCTGCGGTAAAACCGCATTAGTCATGTAGTAAAGGCCTTTAAGGTTAACGCCCATAATGCGATCCCAAAGCTCTTCAGAGGTGTCTAAAGTTGGCTTATAGTCATCAAGTATGCCTGCGGTATTGCTCAGTATGTCGATCTGACCGTAGTGGTCTAAACCACTTTTAACACCGGCTTGCACACTGCTTTGCTTGGCCACATCTATCTGCACAGCATAGGCATCGCCACCTTCTGCTTGGATGGCGGCAACGGTTTGTTCTAAACCATCCATATTAATATCTGCTGCGATGACTTTTGCGCCCTGTTGCGCAAACAACTTTGCCTGAGCTTGACCCATACCTGAGCCGGCCCCTGTAATTAAGGCAACTTTATTCTTTAATCTTTTCATCGAGAAACTCCAACCACGTTTAAAACTTCAAAGCCGACAACACCCATCGAGCATCTTCAGCTTTACCCGCTAACAAAAAGAGGGCTGAAATTTTCAACCCTCTTTATCTGCAAGCTAGCTCAATAACTTACTTTGCAGGTGCTTTAGTAAAGCGCAAGTAAGGCAATTTAATATCGATATCACCAAACTCTTTTTTCGCCTGCTCATCATTGAGGCTTAAGCCGACAATCACATCTTCACCAGGAACCCAGTCAGCCGGTGTTGCAAGAGCCGCACCATCAGTGATTTGAATCGCATCCAAAGCACGTAGGATTTCAGCAAAGTTACGGCCGACCGACATTGGGTACGACATGGTCAGGCGTACTTTTTTGTCTGGTCCAATGATAAATACAGTGCGTACTGTTGCGCTGTTCGCTGCTGTGCGCGACTCAGGCAAATAAGCGCCCGCTGGCAGCATATCGTACAATTTAGACACTTCTAATGAGGTGTCATCAATGATCGGGAAGTCTGCTGGCGCACCTGAAAACGCTTCAATGTCACGCTTCCACTTTACGTGCTCTTCAACACTGTCCACCGACACACCCATCACCTTGGTCTTGCGCTTAGCAAACTCAGGCGCAAGGCGCGCAACAGCACCAAACTCAGTGGTGCACACTGGAGTAAAGTCTTTGGGATGCGAGAACAAAATAGCGTAACTGTCACCAATCCACTCATGCAGATTGAGCTGGCCGGCGGTGGAATCCACAGTAAAATCTGGAGCAATATCATCAATGCGAATGGACATAATTCATGTTCCTTAACTGTTATAATTTGAGTTTGCTACGCTGAAACAAGCGTGCAACCACACTGTAACACAACAGGCGTTCACCTCGGCTTGCGCAACAATCGAGGCTGTCTAAATAGCACTGCAAAGCCCAGCAACCCTTTAATGAAACTCAGTTCACGGCACCCCAATCCTCGCGTTGAATACTGGATCACCGTCAGCATGAGTTTTTCTAATACGTCCGTCACTCACACAAGCGCATTGCGCTTAATGTGAAGCTGTCAGCCGCCCAAATCGACCACCACCTTAATCCAAGTCACTCAGCTTTGCAGTTTGAGCATAAACCAGCCAAATCACGAACAATTTGCAGGTCTTCAGGCAATTGCAGCGCATTTTCGGCTCGGGCAAGTGCCATCTGTGAATGGTGCAGTGCGGCAGCGCGCATAGCCTCATTTTCAATAGATGCCAAGGATGCCAAGCCCTTTTGCAAGCGTCCCGCGACCTCTATTGCGCCAGCACCGTCACGGGCAATGGCAGTGAAGGCATCATCAAACATATCCTCACTCGATAACTCCGGCACTGCGATACGGTCATATTCACAGGCATCACTGTCACTCTCAGCAACAGGCTTCGACCACTGCGCCAACAGTCGCACAAACACACCAACAATATAGATCGCAGTGCCCGGATCATTGACCGCAGGTGACAAAGCACGCCCAGCGATCTCGGCCAGCACCACCAGGCCAAAACGCGGGTCTTCTTCAAACTTGCGATCATCACCAATTAGAAAAGCTGCACGCATTTGCTCAGTGTCGACAGGCAAAACATCATGGGCATCAGAGCTTATAAAAGCTAACGCGCGCCCTGGCGCAGCAAAGGTGCCGGGTAGCGCGCTCAAGGTGATATGCACTTTGAGTTTTTCTGCACAGCGTTGCAAAGCAGCAACATCAATCTGCTGCACATAGCCAATGGCGTCGCTATACACAGCTTGCCCGGCAGGCTCAGCCTCGCGTTGCGCGGGCACACCACCGAGGGTCGGCGCACAGCGTCTGCGCTGAATCGCCGCTGCCGCAGCCTTCTCAACTTTCTCGATGGTTCCCTTCAGCCGTCCCAACCGCGCGATACGATCCACCCAGCGCACAAAAGTCACAATCACCATTGTGAGAACCAGCAAGGTTAAAACAAAGAGCGCAAAACGCCCGGCCTCACCGTAGTAACCATTTTCCATGGCGAGCAGCGCGACGACGCTGTAAATAAAAGCACCAATAAAGGTGGAAAGCGCATTCTGCGAATCGTCATCGGCGACGATCAAAGCAAACGAACGCGGTGTGGCATTATTGCTGGCCGACGCATAAGCAGAGACCATCGAACCCACGGCAAAGGTGGCGATCATTAACATGCTGCCGGTAATAATCGTCAGTAAGGTCTTGATTGATTGCTCAGTGATTGCAGGGACTAACTGACCGATAGCTGCGGCATCAACCATCTTAATCAAAAAAACTATGACCGCAGATAACACTGAAAACACCAGCGGCTTAACCCATAGGCGCTCACGGATGCGATTGATAAAAAACCTTAAGCGATCGCCCATGATTTATTCCTCAGTTATTTATGCTGGCAGCCAGCAAAGACTGGCTTACCGGTGCTCTAGCGGTGTAATTTCATAAATCAAAAAACTGTTAACCTTGCGCAGTTTTGCATGCTACGATTTGCACAACCGCACTTTCTCCTTGATGATATTTTCCTTCTGAAATATTGCGTTCTACTTCGGCAGCAACAAGAAAATCCAGCCCAATAAATAACGCTCCACTAATGTGTACCGTCTACGGCGTCATCATTGAGCGGCTTGTTAGCAGCTTCTGCTTGAAGACGCTCAACCAGCCAGACTTTGATTATTGATTGGCGGGTAACGCCAATGCGCGCAGCCTCACGATCCAACGATTCTACGACCCAAGCGGGAAAGTCCACGTTGATTCGTTTTTGTTTGAGATTAGTGCGACGGGCGGTGGACAAATCAAGGTCTTCAATAATATCTTCTTGACCTTCGTCGAATTTTTTATCGAAGTCTTTAGCTTTCATAGAACTCAACCTCCTTCTTACGAGAACGCCTGACTGAAATCAGACGAATACGACCTTCCCTATACGTGACGACAGCCGACCAGTGCTTTTCACCAACCTTGCCTATCGGTGCAAACCTTGGCTCATCCTCTGATTTTGCTCTAATTTCCAGCAAATGCGGATCTTTCCATAGCTCTTGAGCCGCGACGAAATCAATACCGTGCTCATCCAGATTTGCCTGACTTTTAGCTTCGTCAAATTCAAATTCCTCCATGAGTAAAAATTACCTCTTTTTTACTCAGCCTGCAAGATACGGAAGGAGTAGTGCAGCTGCTAACGCCGCCAACACAGGCGAGCGTAGCGAGTCCAGCCAGCTTGCTGGCGTTTGTGATTGGCCTTGTTATGAGTTATTGGTACCACTACAAAACTTTACCCGCCCACCCGGAAGAGTCGATATGAAAAAACTCCGCCTCGCGGGCTGCCTTGTTACACTTCACTGATTCAAGGTTTTCGCCACAATACGGACAATGTGAGATACCGACAATAGTTTGCCATATCGAATCGCCGACCTCATCAAGGTAATGATTTTCTTCAAGGTCAGACTCACTTGCACTTCTCTGGATGACTAAACACCACTCCCACACTTCACTGTCTAAGAATTCATCTGAACAATAAACGTAAATACCGTTACTAGGAATGAATTGGCACCTATGTTCGTACCCCAAAGACTCCATTATATACCTCTACGTTGCTGTGGCTCATAACGCTAAGCTAATGGGTAGCGGCATCTGTCCCAGCGAACCAAGTGTGCGATTTGAGCGCCTTGTTAGCAGCTCTTAAGCGCGGGCAACATTCTGAACTAAGTAGCGCCGTATAACACCTTTTGCAGAAACAACTCGTTTTACATCTAAGCTAATTTTTCCTTGACCAGGCTCTTGAGCATGATGAAGTGACCATGTGATCCGGCGGCACTGGGAAGAGCTTGCACTTTCTTCAAGCTTGAATGAAACCGTTTTTCCAAGGTTTTCGTCATAGAACCTGCCGATACCGGAAAGAATATTGTAACGGGTTACATTTCCTGAAATATTGCGAATAACTGCTTGCTCAGTTTGAATGGAAACGCTTTTGAGTGTTTCAGCATCAAGCCTTACAACTTCACCAATGCGATTTCGTTTTATAACAATGACCATGTCATTGCATTTTTTAATGGGACGATGTGCTTGCTCTAGAGGAGTCTCTAAGGCTTCTTCCATTTCGCTAATGAACGGCTCGATACGTTCTTCAAGTTTTCTAATCTGAGATGTTTCTGGCGTGTAATCTTGATCTAGTGTTTTTGACCAGGTCCATTTTATAAGGTCATAGAAAACGTTAGCGACAACGCTTGTGCCTATTGCTACTGCAAAAGGATCTGCAATGACTAAAGTTATAAGCTCTTCGAAGCTGCCCTTGCGTGAAGGGTTTATATATAGTTTTGCGCCATTGATTGTATTGCCCTTTTTTCTTATTTCTCCATCATTTAGCAAGGCATGTGTTGTGATGGATTGTAGTGGTCAAGTAAAACTGGCCACCGACTTATAGTTAATCCAGTAATTTTCCTCAGCTTTATTTGGGCTCATGCCACCATTGTGTTTATGCGGCCTTAGCTGACTGTAATACCCGATTAAATATTTAACGATATGATGCTGTGCTTGGGTAAATGAGTGATAGCCATAGGTTGGCATCCATTCGACTTTTAAACTCCTAAAAAAGCGCTCCATTGGCGCATTATCCCAGCAATTACCACGTCGACTCATGCTCTGCTTTATCTGGCATTGCCAGAGCGTTTGCCGGAATTTACGGCTCGTATAATGACTGCCTTGATCGCTATGAAACATAACGCCTCTAGGTTGTCCACGGCTTTCATAGGCCATTTTAAGCGCCTTACTGGTCAGCTCACTGTCGGGCGATAATGACATCGCCCAACCAATAGGCTTGCGTGCAAATAAATCCATCACCACTGCTAAGTAAGCCCAGCGATGCCCCGTCCAGATGTAAGTAACATCACCACACCAAACACGATTGGGCTCGTCAGGATTGAACTGACGATCTAATTCATTCGATATCTCAACATGCTCATGACCTGTTTTCTTGTATGTGTGTCCTGGAATCTGACAGCTGATAAGCCCCAGCTTTTTCATCAGACGACTAGCGCGGTAGCGACTTAAAGGGACATCCTGATCCGTTGCCATTTGCGCAATACTGCGCGCACCAGCTGAGCCTTCGCTATCCTCAAAGAGCTTTGTAATCTTGGCTATTTCCATAGCTTTTACGACACATGCAGGCCTTTTTGAACGTTGTTTCCAGTATTTAAAGCTGCTGCGATGTACGCCAAATACTTCGCAGAGCGTGTTCACTGGGTAGCTCTTCTTGAGTTTCTCAATTAACGAGAACTGTTCAGGGAGTCCGACATCAAGAGAGCTGTAGCCTTTTTTAATATGTCTTTTTCCATCTCAATCCGACGAATACGATTTTCAAGTTCACGAATCTTGAGTTGTTCGGGCGTTATTGGCGTTGCTTTTGGACTTTCACCGTTACGCTCTTGGCGTAGCTGGCGAACCCATTTATCCATAGTCGAGAGGCCTACATTCATGGCTTCTGCTGCCTGCCGAATACTGTAGTTTTGATCAACAACCAGCTGTGCCGCTTCGAGTCGAAACTCAGGACTGAAATTACGTTTTGGTCTTGTTTTCATACTGTCACCTAATTGCTTCCTGGTGCATAGTAGCACCTCTAATTAGGTGGCCAAATTCACTATGCCACTACATATCGACACCGGGCTCTAACGTATAAGTTAGCTCTTGACTAAATGCTGGCTTAGCCAAATTATCGGTATATTCACGATAAGCGATCCTAACAACACTACTGTCACGACCTTGATAGATAAGTTCGTACTTAAATCCGTCTTCGATGGTTTGGTTTGCTTGCCGATACCCGACCGGATCTATATTCGATTCATTTACCAGCATGCCGTAGGCATTCATAGTAAATGCTTTGTCAAAGAAACCATCGCCATGGGTG
>SMEO01000173.1_pt1 | contig 18690 bp, 12 predicted proteins | sample 2456251 | NCBI WGS metagenome assembly SMEO01 (sample SAMN10132594, study PRJNA489261) | soil metagenome | isolation source: day1 control-silt loam soil ammended | place: USA | reverse complement strand
AACCATTTCTATCAGAGTTTTTATGTCCTTTTAGGATATGGCTCTAGATTTAATTAAGCATCTAAAATTATTGAATAAATTAATAATTATGATATTCATTAAAATTTATCTGATTAATAAATAGCAGAAAAATGCTTTAGATATTGCAAAGCTTAAAAAGCAGCAATATTGCAAACTTATGAAAATAATAAAGATAAAGCAGAAAACCCCATTGAAAGAGACACTATTCATGATTTACCAGATGTATATGGGCTAGAATCTCTAGCAGATCATGCTTCAGATAAGGATAGGCCGTTTGGCAGGGTCAATAAATATATTAGCAAGAAGATACACCAGTAAAATTACATGAAGGTGTTGAAGCAGCCAAACTAACATGATCACACTAAATGTAATAGCTAACGTAATAGCGTATGAGAAATTTCATTTGAAAAAAAGGAAATATGAGATTTACCTCATTAAGATTTTGAGGCATATCTCTATAAAGAAATGAGCTGTTGACATTAAAAAGTAATGAAGCTGAAAATTTCAAAATTAACTTTTATGAACAGTAGAAGATAGATGAACTTAAAGTATCATGTACTCAATTTAACATAATATACATTATACGAAATCAGTCTGTAAGCCACAAATAGATATGATGCTCAAGCAACCTAGGCTTTAAAGCACTTCAAATTCAATCCTGCGATTTTTCTTACGACCTTCAGCTGTTAAATTATCAGCTATAGGTTGAGTTGATCCTAAACCATCAACACTTAAATTTTCAGCTGCTATATTTTTACTGATTAAATAATTCTTTACGGCTTCTGCGCGCTGTTGACTCAGTACTATATTTTTGTTGGCATCACCGGAACTATCAGTATGTCCAATAATCCGTACCTTCTTTCCGCTCACCTTATTTAAAGCTATGACCATTTCATCCAGAATCTTTGCACCGGACGCTGCCAGTACCGCACTACCAGATTCAAACTCAACAATGCGATTCTTTAATACCGCATCAATAATCTGCTGTTCTGCCTGATTTACAGTGAGCTGTGCATTTAAATGATAATTTGCTGGTATTAAACCTTGAAACTTTTTAGTAGTGATATCCATTTCATGAAGATTCAAAACCTTACCAATCAACTGAATATTAGACCCTTTGACCGTTAATTTACCTTGTTTTACCTTTTTAAGATCATCATTAATCACCTTATTTACCGCATTCGACCATCCAATTGGTGCTGTCACTTGACGGATCTGAATGCGATTTATCACATTTTTCTGGCCATAAGTTGCATAGAGTTTATTCAAAATTTCCTGTTGTGTGCTGTCATTCGGTACAACACCTTCAACAATAATGGATTGGGCCTGTACGCCGCCGCCTAAACATATAGATAATAAAATTATGATTTTATTTATATAATTCAATTTTAAGCAGGTTTTTTTTATTTTCATTTCAGGTTTCTACCCCATGTGTTTTTTATAGTTTAATATCGTGAGTTAAGCTCATCTGACATTTATTTATTTATTTTGGATTAAAAAGATCATGGCGTCGTCGCTCCTGTTTTTCCTACCGGAAGCATAGATGTTTGATTTATTTGTCCAGACACCGCAGTACGCTGTGCAGCGACCACACGTACCGATTTATTCGAGACGATCTGATCTACCAGTTGCAAATTGCTATAATTTGGCTGACCTCCGATAGAACTTGAATTATTACCACTCACCAGCCGGAAATGGGTCTTCACAAATAGTTCAGGATAATCTTTGCTGCGCCACACCATTTCAAAAATATTGCCTTTTTGAGTACGTTGTGCATTATCAATCATGCGGTTGATGCCATATTCACCTGGTTCATCAAATATGGTATGGGTCTTCCCTTCCAGATCGATTACTGTGATTCGCGCGCCCGGAATGGTGCCAGGATTTGGCCAGATAAAATTCACCCATTGTTGAACACCATTTTCAAATAGCATTCTTTGTCCATCAATATCAATGGTATACGCTAGTAAGTGAGACTGTTCTAAGGGATAAAACTGAAAATTAGATTGATTGAGGTTCACGGTTTTTGAATTGGTATGGTTTAACTCTCCAGTCGCCAGACCATGTACCGGTGCGACATAATTCTGAAAACTTGCAATAAAGGCAGGATTTAGACTAATGCCTAAATCTTGCCAGGTTTTTGAAGTCAGACTATAGCCGCGACGGATCACCAGAGGATCCAGATGCTCTTTGACAAAACGTGCAATACTGCCATTTTCACCAAAAATCTGATTAATTTCCTGAGAGCTTGCCTGCAAACTGGCCTGACTGCTAAACGGATATTTTTGTGCCAAATTTCCACTAAATGGTTGATAGGCCTGTATCTGCCATAATTTATTCATTTCAGCCTGGGCCGGAATCATCAGGCTTTCAAAGGAACGTGTCAGCGGCACACTCAATAATTTTTTAATCAGCTGTTGATCCAGCTCATTGCTTCCCACCGACATTTTTTCATCGACAAATTTCTGTGTGATATTAAAGATAGAGTTCTGCTCATCAATGGTTTGTTTGACTAAGATCATGCTGGCAGGACCAATATCGCCAGAACTTTTTAAATCATTGAAACGGCTTCGAACCTTGGCCATGGACTGCATATACTCATCTAGCAGCGACCGGTTCTGCAGATCGTCTCGCGAGCGTACAATCTGATAAAACAACTGAAAATCTTTAGAAATCACGCCATGAGATAAATGTGATGCAGAATTCTGTGCCTGTTTCACATCATCACGTTGCAATACTTTACGTTTAAACCAGGCAATAAAACCTTTTTGTGGAACTGCCAATTCAGCTTGCACCACAGGATTATCCCAGCTGGTTTCTTGTGCTACACGTTGAATGACCTTGCGGATGGGTGAGTTTTCTGGCTCACCCAGAATATCAATCTGACGGGTATGCTGATTAAAATCGGTTGTCTTGGCATAATGAATTGCATTTAAAAATTTACGCCATTCACTGATATATTCTTTTTTATACATTTCAGTCAGCTGGCGTCGAATTTGTTCCGGACTCCCACTGAAACTCAGGTCATCTGATTGGATGGTATTCAATACCCAGTCTTTGCTTTCGGTTGAGCTTTGAGCTGCCGTATCTATGGCATGTTGTACATAATCATTCCAGGCTTGATAGCTATAAAAACCGGGTAAGGCATAACTTCCCAACATTATTGTTTGAGCACTTTCCCCTACCATCTGCTTGATGGTTAAGGCTGGAAAACGTACCGAAGCCCGCATTTTAATTTCGTTATACACACGGTCACGTGCGGATACGCCTGTCGTCAGTGCTGACAAAACCTGACGGGTCTGTTCCACCAGAACAGTATCAGGATTAAGCAGAGGAAATGAACTTGAACCTGTCAAAGTCATGGCATAGCTGAGTAATTGTTCGGCCTTTTGCAACATTTCGGTACGTGGCTGTTGCCCCTGATGCTGATCAAGCCAGTTTCGCCAGAACCGTGTCAGCTGGTCACTCAAATGACTTGAATCTATATATTGGCGGTTGCTCAACATCAAATAAGTCTTAAGCGCATTATAGGCATCTTGTGGATTTTGGTCTGATGGCGCTAAGGCCAGTTGTTGAACTTGTGCAACCGGCTGAACTTGTACATTGATATGATTTTCTTTTAAAGTCGCCGAATGCTGTTTTACCCGTTGTAGATATTCCGCAATACTCTGCTGGGTAGGCTGCAAGATTAATTGCTCAATTCCTTTCAAATATTCAGCTTGCAGTTTTTCCCGGATCTGATGCCCTTGATACAGACCAAAACGATACTTGAATGGAAGCCTTTGATCAAATTGATCCAACTGTTGTAAATGCGCTTGCAGGATTAATAATGCATCCGTTTGTGTGGCCAGTTCAGTTCCTGACTGTTGCTGCATCAGCACCACCTTATTCAGGTCAGCCTGAACCTCAGCCATTAACTGCTGGTTATTCCGATAAGACCATATCCACATACTCAGTACAATTGATACTGTGAGTAAAGCCCCGGTAAAAGCCATAAAGCGCTGACGTTTTCGTGCCGGATTAATATGCTGCTTTACCAGATGCTTATCTTTAAGGATGACCTCAGAAAATAGGCTTTTCAGGAAATAACCTTGATTCTGGGATGTTGATGGAGTGGATAGCGCAATTTCATCATCACTGCGAATCAGATGAAAATCCTTAGCAATCTGTTTTGTCATTGGACTTTCAATCTGGCCTTCCTGTAAGGCACTGGTAAAATAAAAGCCACGAAAAACCGGTTTAAATTGGTAAGGATTTTCCTGAAACAAGGTTGCAATAAAGGTCTTGAATACTGGTTTAAGACTCTTAAATTCCAAAGGAAAGGTCATCACGCTGGGTGATATCTGCTGCGAATGACGACGGGTTAAGTGGGTCGTACTTACATTTTTGAGTCCGTCATATAAAATACTGAAATGCTTTTCAAACAACTGAACAGCATTTTCACTGGAAGCTGGTTCATAGGCCAAGGTGGCACCCCAAACCTGATCAAATTCCTGCTCATGATAACAATCAAAAAACTCCGTGAATCCGGCAATCAGATCCATCTTGGAAAATACCAGATAAACCGGAGCAAATACCTCTAGACGTTCAGTCAGATCCTGTATACGCGCCCGCAGACTTTTGGCCAGTTGCATAGACTTCTCCGGACTTTGGTTGACCAGTTCGGCCACACTGACCATCACAATCAATCCATTCACTGGGGCTTTAGCACGATTTTTCTTGAGAATATTCAAAAATCCCAGCCATTCCGGATGGTCTTCAGGATAGACCGAATACCGCCCAGCGGTATCCAGCAACACACCCTGTGTTGAAAAAAACCAGTTACAGTTTCGAGTTCCATTGAGCCCGGCAGATCGCATTTTCTGATGGGTTGCTTCAAATGGAAAGCGTAGACCTGAATGATAAATGGCAGAACTTTTCCCTGCTTCAGGATGACCAATCACCATATACCAAGGCAGTTCATAGAGTGCAGCATTAGCCTTGCAATCGCCCAGTTTAGATTTACGAATCAGCTGGATGGACTCTTTGACCTGTTGACTGATCAACTGAAGTTCTACTTTATTATTCTTGCTTTCAGCCTCGGTATTTTGAGCTAAGGCCGTTGCAATTTTTTCGTCCTGTTTAGCAGACCGATAACGCTGGATAAATGCATAAATCCCCCAACCTATTAAAATAGCAGCATAGACCAACAGTAAAATCCAGAAGACTCGATCAGCGACCGTATTCTTCATGGAAATAATGACCACTAAAAAAGATAAGGCCATCATCGCTTTAGGATTACCAATGTACTGCCAGACATAGCCCAAGACGGTATAAAATAGTGTATTCACGGTTATCTCTTATTTTAATTTTTATAAATAATTAAGCGACTAATGTGCTTTGATTGAGTTGATCATTTTTTGTATTGGTAAAATATAAATAGGTAGATTCTTGTTGTAGGCCATAGGTTATTGTAATGACATTGTCTACTAGATGTGCTGACAACATCGCGGCAAAAACGGTGGCTAAATGCTGTGTATGCCCCAAATAAATTTTAGGATAAACAACATGATCTGGTTCGAAGTCAATATTTTCGAAACTTTTTTGTATTTTCTTCATTTTTTTGGAATGCGTGACTTCATCCAATACGACTAAAAAAGGTTGAGGCCATTCTAGCTGAGTAGAGAGATCAACTTGATGCTGAGCCAGATATTCCTGCAAATGCGTGACATGCTTAGCTACTTGCAGGCTTTGCAACGGGATCATTCCTTCAATTTCTAACTCAGGCGCAGCTAGACACCAGCTGGCAGCATATTCTGACGCAATATAGTGTTCATTTTGCCAAAGTTGATCATTGAGATAGTCCTGATCAATTTCAGAATCTGCCACGATGATAAGACTGGCCTCATGGGATTGCCCTGCGCTCTCTTGTATTAAATTCAACCAGTTGGAATAAGCACGATCAGCTGGCAAGAAATGCAACTGGAGATGAATCTGAGCAGGAATTATTGAATATTGCTGCTCAATCTGGCTTAAGAGTTGTTTCTGATATATTTCATTCCAATCATCAATCAAATGATCGGCTAACAAAATATGAAGATTCAATCGATTTAAGCGAACGACTGGTGCGGTAGTAAGAGGTGTAATGTGACTCTCATCTTCTTGGTAATTTTTCTGTCTCCATCCCGGATGCATTCGATATTGATAAGCCAGCTCCTGATCATAAAATAATGCAGAATGTTTTAACTGTCTTGATATTAAGCTCAGGCTTTCCTGATGCTGCTCCAGTTGATCTTGAATGAGGTGTTGAATCCGCCGTCCACTTAAGCTTGTCATTATTCCTTGCTCAGTCTGGTCTTTTTCGAGCAATGAATCTATGGCATGAATACGATATGCCAATAGCGGCAGACCAAAATAATTCAGCAATTTGGGGTCTAATTCTGGACTACTAAACTGCATCATTTTCTCTAAAATTTCTGCATTTTCACCAAAACTGTGCCAAGCCGCAGCTGAAAAAATATTAAGGGGGTAATCTTCAATCGGCTTTAAGGTTTCTTTTGTATTTTCAGAATCTTGCTGCCGTATTTGAGCCAATGAATTTGCTTGATCCTGCTGCTTTTGTTTTCTTTGCTGATACTTTTTTAGCGCTTTATAGATCAAATAAGGTGTAAATAACAGCAGGCAAAGTAGTAAAGGTAAAATACCGAAATACAATGTCAACTCTATATTGGATGGATCGTACTGAATGTCTCTCCAGTAATAAATGACAAGACCACTCGTAAGCACAAATAAGCCTACAAAAGTCTGAATGACAGGCTTGATCATGACAGGCTTCCTATCAGGCTATAACAAGTTTGCGTATTATGTGTCGCCTGATTGGCCAGCAATACCGCCCCTTTTGCCAAACCCATAGGATTCGCTTGTCCGAGCTGGACTGAACATAATTCATCTTTTTCTAGAATCAGCCGGAGATCTACCAATAAGGTTGGGCTACACCAGATTTGAAGAATCTTTTTTAATTTGACACTATGGATCCCTTCAGATAAAAAATTCAGATAGTCTTCACGTTTTAATGGGCCGATTTCAATTTCAATTTTTTCATCAATTTGCTCAAGTCTTTCGCCACAAAAACTATTGATTCCCAGCCGAACCGGTCGTGATTCTCCCAAACAGCTTCTTTGCTGTTCATTAAGCTGAAAGGTTTCTGGAATGAACTCATTGATCTGAAAGTTAAACTTAAAGATACAGGACAGGACGCTGTTTAAGGCATAATGTGTATTATTTTGACCCTGCATCAAACCTGAAAATTCAGCAAAATAATCATCTATATTCTGCTGTTCATGCTGCTGACTCATATAGCCACTCAAAGCATGTAGCAGGTTCAGATAATGATTTTCCTGCTCAATTTCATAGCGTAAGGCTAAGTGATAATTCAGACAGGCATCGACATATTGTGCAGTAAGCTTATGATTGAATAATCCCAGAAAATGCAAGCTTTCTTCTCGTTGTGCCCGTGTGCCCTGTTTAATTTTATCCGTATAGATATAAGGCAATTCTCCCAGAATACCAGTTAGCCCAACAATTAAATTGGTCATCTGCACTTTCTTATCTTGAGTTTGTAGTGATTCAATTTCAGAGACTGGAAAATTAAGATTCAGTGAACTGATAAATTGAAAGGCTTTACTCCATTCCTGCTCGTTTTTCTGTTCAGGCGCATGCCTTAATAATCGCGTGGCTTGAATAAATTCAAAGCTGGTCGGTTGCTGATAAAGCCGGTCAACTACAGAAGCCTTTTGCCACCAATCTGCTGTACGCATTGGTATAACTCCTGTTTTGATTTTGAATCAATAACGTGCATGTCTACATAACTATTCATCTGAACCTTTAAATTAAAGAGATGATTTAAAACCTGCACAAATATATAGAGACTAGCTCCCCGAAATATTTCGGTATCAATTTGAATTTCAACTTTGACACCACGTACAAATAGTGGAAACGGTTTATGCTCACGCAGTTTCTGCGTCAGGGAAAATTGTACAGTCTGAATTGAGTTAATAATGAGGCGATTTTCTTTGGATTGTGGCAAGTTATAAAGTTCAAGTAATTCTTTAATATAGCTGACCGCATCCCCTTGCATTAAAGATAGATTATTTAATGATAAGTGCGAAATAATCCGCCACTGTTCCTGCAGTTTTTGATCAAAATAATAGGGTAAATTAGGTCTTTTGACTAAGGTCGCCTTCCGCATCAAGCTACTGTCATTTAAAGATAAGGTGTTTTGATCTTTATGGTAACTTTCATAAGGCAGATCCCGATTACAGCATAGTAACTGGATACTGACAAAGTCTGATGAAATTTGATGCGGTTCTAAAGATTTTGAAATAATGGAATATTTTAGTCCTGTACGGTTATTATTGTCCTCAGGGAGTAGATGATAATAAAACTGCCCATCTGCCTGATGATAATGACTCATAGCAAAAAAAGGTAAGACTGAAAAAATCATCTGATTTTTTTCATTTTTTTCTCGTAATATATTCATCTCAGTGATTGCATAGACCTGAAAATATTCAGGATGATGGATATCACTTATGAGTGAATATTCAAGGCGTTGATGATCAATTTTCTGTGGTTCAGCCTGTTTAGGGAACAAATTCACTATGGGAGTTGCAAATAATTTGAAATTGGCGCTATTTAATTCTGAATAGTTTCGGATCATTGCCTGATCATTCAGATTCATTTTAAAGTGAATCTTTAATTCAAATTCTGTAGTTTCTATATTCAGGTTTTTTAGAAAATTCAGATTCAAATCAAGAAAATTAAATTTCTCTGGAAAGCAAAAATACTCAATTAATAAACGATAAGCATGGTGAGTATGCTGATCGATTGGTAATACACTTTCTGTCTCAGTAAAACCCTGCAACTCAAATGGATTTTCAATATCAATCTTTTGGGTCTGTGTGTTTATAGAAAAACGGGTCTCGGGTTTAAAAATACAATCCAGTACTTGCAAGGGGAGATTGGAAATTGCATCAAGATAAATCGGCAGTTTTTGTTGGTCTAGCAGTCGTTGCTGCTGGTTAAAAATCTCGAAACCAAAGATTAGAGTTGCGTTCTGATTTAAATGAATATGTGCCGAAGCATGTGTTTTAAAACTGAGCGATTTTAATCCGATGGGTAATAGTTCAACCTGTTTTACCGTACGATATTCGCATTGTACTCCACGGGTACTTTTTGATTTTAGTACAGTTTTTTTAGGAATCTGCTGGCTACTTTTAAGCTGTCGGATTTTATTGCAATCCTCAAAACTGACCACTGAACATGCTGGAAAAGGTTTCAGATACTGCGGAAACATCACCTCAAAAATAGAGCGAGTGAATACCTCGTAGCTGTCATGTAACTTTTTATCAATGCGGGCGGAAATGAGTGAAAATGCCTGAATCAATCGTTCAATATGCGGGTCATCAATTTGCTCCTGATTGAGAGCAAGACGTTGAGCAATTTTCGGATATTTTTTGGCAAATTCTCGTGATTGTTGTCCAAATTCCTGTAATTGTTTTTCATAATACGGTAATAATTCTTCAATCACAGCACACCTGCTGATGTTCTAGGCAAAATCACGTATTGTTGTGTTGTGGGGTTGAGAAAAGCATCAAAAATCACCGGCTCATAGAGTGGATAAATATTTAAATAAGCTTGGATACTCAAACACAAGCTCCCCATATTCTGCTCATCGACCAGCATCTCTACATTAACTTGTTTTAAACGTAGTTCATGAACATGAATAGACTGCTCAATAGAACGGCAGATTTTGTCCCGATCCAGTGGATTCGCCGTTGAAAGACCGACAAAATCTATAATGCCAAATTGAAGAATGGAACCTTTGACCTGATCATAGCGATCAACCCTGCCCTCCAGATTAGCCATGCGGCTATTTAATAGATCTTCCAGATCAGTAGCGACTGATTCTCTTAAGGCCTGCAAAGAAAGCCCTTGTACACTCATTAGGTTCTGAGGCAAGAGACGGTCAAATAATGTTGTTCTAAATCCGTAAGGATGGAGCTGATCCAAATTCATATTGTTATTTTCTAATTTTATTTATTATTTTAAATATTCTGAGAGAGGCTGATCAGGATCAGCCTCTAAAGGAGCAAATTATGCTGCATAAGATGCAGTGTTATTTGCCAATGACCATTTCTTGGTCACTGCACCTTTTTGCGTGCCATTAATATCCTGTTGATTATAAGTCCATTCAACTGCTGCATATTTCAGACCAAAAGCTTCTGTTGGAACACCTTCTTGATTCACTACTGGAGTCACTTGTGAAACCAACACATGTTTTAATTTAATTTGTAGATATTTAATGCGTTTATCGCCATTCGCTCGATAAAAATCGATTTGTACTTCATCAAAGGTATAACCTGCTGAACATGCTTCCCAAAGTTTTGGGCTGGTTGCATCCAGATCTTTCATAAAAATCATGTCAGAATGTTCAACCCGTTCTGCAGTATGACCACCTACACTGGAAGAGGTTGCCGATTTTGGCTGGCGAATATTGTGAGACCAAGAGTTCACTTCTAACCAGCTTTTATGTTCTGAATCACGAGATTCACCATCGACTTTATATTTGCCTCGAAATTGGACGTAAATATCTTTCATTTTTAATAATTTTCCTATTGTTATAAACGTTATTATAATTTTGCCAACAGCTTTAATTGCTTGACTGCGGCAGCTCAGTGACCAGTCGCAAAGAGACAGACAACTCGTCTAGCTGAAAGTGTGGTCTCAAAAAGACCACAGACTTGTAGTGTCCAGGTTTTGCCGGATTTTCTACAACTTTGATAGAAGCCTCACGTAGTGGATACTGTGCTTTGGCTTCCTGTGAAGCGCCGTCATCCAAGAGTACATATTGAGACAGCCAATCATTTAGAAATGCTTCGACATTTCCTGCTGATGCAAAGCTTCCCACCTTGTCACGCATCATGGCTTTTAAATAATGGGCGATACGTGAAACTGCCATAATATATTGAATTTGACTTGATAATGCAGAATTGGCATTGGCCAGGTCATTTGCATATTTCTTTGGTTTTTGTGTAGATTGAGCGCCGAAAAAGGCAGCATAATCCGTATTTTTACAATGTACCAACGGAATAAATCCAAGATCACTGAGTTCTTTTTCACGACGATCTGTAATGGCAATTTCCGTCGGACATTTAAAAATGACTTCCCCATCATTGGTTTTAAATGTATGTACTGGTAGACCTTCGACCAGACCGCCACCTTCAACACCACGAATTGCCGCACACCAGCCATGCATGTCAAAGGCATTGGTTAACCGTGTACCCAGGGCATAAGCAGCATTCATCCAGAGGTATTCATTGTGATTTTTACCGGAAACATCTTCCACGTAGTTAAAGCCTGCTGTCGCAGTACCTTCTTTCGGATGATAAGGTAAACGGCCTAATACTCGCGGAATGGTCAATGCCATATAACGGGCATCGTCACTTTCTCTGAATGAACGCCATTGTACATATTCAGCTGTTTCAAAGATTTTGGACACATCGCGTGGACGATCGATGTCGGTAAAAGCTTCCAGTCCAAACATTGAAGGACTTGCCGCAGAGATAAATGGTGCATGTGCGGCGGCTGCCACATGTGAAATCTGCTCTAGCAGATACAGGTCTGACGGTGTGCGATCAAATTCAAAATCGCCAATTAAAGTGGCATAAGGCGCTCCACCAAAAGAACCATATTCTTCTTCATATATTTTTTTAAATAATGTACTTTGATCAAAGTCAGTTGCACTCTGAAAATCTTTAACCAGTTCTTTTTTAGTGGTATTCAGCATGCGAATCTTGATTAAAGAATGTGATGGCGTTTCCTGACAAAAATAGTATAGTCCACGCCAAGTAGATTCGATTTTTTGAAACTGTTCGTGATGCATAACCTTACTGAGCTGAGTCGAAATTAAGGCATCAATTTCTGCAATACGTTTATCTAAAGCCAGTGTCATATTTTCAGAGACTATAATCGTACCGGCCATAACCTCCTTGGCCAATTCACCAATCAGGCTTTTAGCACGTTCATGTTCCTCTTCGGTACGGGCAATTCGACTACGTTCAACGATAGAATCCAGAACCGAGTATTCCTGAATAGATACATCTGGGACAATTGCAGCATTAGAATGATTCACTGTCTGCCTCCACACTCATTTTCTGAATTTGGTCGGTATTTTTTAAAACTTCATCCAGCAAATCTTCCAGGCGTTCATTATTGGAAATCTTATTGCGCAAATCAGTTAAACGTTCTCTTGCTTCAACCAGTTTTCGCAAAGGTTCAACCTGTTGTACTACCTGTTCCGGCAGGAAATCATCCATAGCATGGAACATCAGATCTACCGAAATTTTTCCGCCCTCTTCGGTCAAACTATTGTCCACCTGAAAACTGGCACGGGGTGCTAAGGACTGCATTACCTCATCAATATTTTCGAGGTCTACATTGATAAATTTTTTATCTTTAAGCTTGCTGCTTTTCAGTTCAGAGGCTGCTGAAAAGTCTCCCAACACCCCGACCACAAATGGCAACTCTTTGACTTCACGGCCATCCCCGACTTCGACATCGTAGGTCAATTGCACACGCGGCGGCCGAATGCGTTGTAATTTTTTTTGTACACTTTCACGCTTAGCCATCATGATTTTCCTTGTTAATTATTTTTTAATGATCCAAATGGATTGGTAGTGAGGCCATGGGTTTGAGTGCTTATATTTTCTGGTTTCTTATTGTTCATGGCTGCTGTATTCACTTTCGTATTATTACTCGATGTTTTATTTTTCTTTAGATTAACATTTTGTTTTAGCGTAGTATTTGCCTTGGTTTTTATCTGTTTTGATTTCGAATTCAACGCTGTATGGGATGAAGATTCAGAAAATTTCGGTGCGGGTTGTGCCAGATAAATATGTTCAGTCAGTGATTTGGCTTGCGGATAGGTAAATTCGTTTAAAGCACGAACTTCTGTACTACGCATCTGCTCTAAACTTCCGGCAGAGATTCCAATACCGGCCAAAAAACCAAGATCAGTCAAATCCTGATGATGGTAATTCTGCTGATGTAATTGCTCGATTAAATTCAATGCCTTCAGGTTATATCCTAGTTCGACATAGCGCTTGGCGATTTGGGTATTGAGTTGATGCTGTAGCGGAATATTTTTCTTCACCGATTTGTCGCACAGCTGCTGATATAAACCGATCAGTGCTAAATCAGTAACATCCTTTGCCTGTGGATAGGCCTTGATACATGATCGATTTAATTCTGCAGCGTGGGTTTGAGCAAAACATAGCTGTGCCATTCCTGAGATGAGCAATACGATAAAACTTAAATTGTTTTTCAAAGTGAGCCTCATTTTTTGTTGTTTTTTATTTTTGAATATTAAAAAATGATTTTTCTATTCTTATAATTTTAAAATCGTGATGTGGATTTAACAAAAAATGATCACAAAAAGTCAATACGAAAATGAGTTTTAGTTAAAAAATTTATGTAATTTGCTAAAATTGCTAAATTCCGATCAATGAATGCAGACTTTTTATTAGATTTGAGTAGAATATGCCAAAAATAGTGCGTCAAAATATTTTGATAGCTTATAGATAAACTTAAATAAATAAAAATTAAACTTAATAATAAGAATCATATAGCTATAAATTCCCAAAATATCAGGCTATATATTGAAAAGAGAAAAATATGAGTAATTTAAAAATTTTGATTACAAAATTATCCGAACATGCGCGCCTCTACCTTGAAAAATCGGCGAACTCCTGCATTAAAAATCAAAATTATGAAATCGAAATTGAGCATTTTTTCTTAGAATTGCTACAACAAAATGAATTAAATGATATAAAGTTCTTGCTGAAAAAATATAAAATTGATGAAGATAATCTGATTAATGAGCTTCGTCTGAGTATTCAACAACTGAATAAAGGGAATTCTCGCACTCCTATCTTTGCTAAATCAATTATTCGTGTATTAGAACAAGCCTGGCTTTTGGCTTCAGCAGAAAAAAATCCGATGATCCGGAGTGGACATTTACTGGTTGCTTTGCTTACTGCACCGCATCTATATCAAGTTGCGATTCGTGCCTCTGCATTATTTGAGCTATTTCCAATTGATAGCATGAAGCACCAATTTTTAGAGCACTGTAAGCAAAGTATTGAAAGCCCAGATCATATTCATTGCAGCAACATACAAGAAAATTCACCCGTTCAACAGCCAGAATTTAATAAAACTCCAGCACTCGATCAATACACAATAAATTTAACTGAAAAAGCGCGCCTAGGCCAGATTGATCCAGTGATTGGTCGTGAATTCGAAATCCGCTTGATGCTAGATATCCTGATGCGCCGTCGCCAAAACAATCCTATTCTTACTGGCGAGCCAGGAGTAGGAAAGACTGCCGTTGTAGAAGGACTGGCACTTAAAATTACCACCCATCAAGTGCCTGATCCACTTAAAAATGTAGAGCTGCATATGTTGGATCTTGGATTATTACAAGCGGGTGCCAGTGTCAAAGGTGAATTTGAAAATCGACTCAAACAAATCATTCAGGAAGTTCAGTCTTGTCGTTATCCTATTATCTTATTTATTGATGAAGCCCATACCCTGATTGGTGCTGGAGGTCAAGCGGGTCAGAATGATGCAGCCAATCTGTTAAAACCGGCTTTGGCACGTGGTGAACTACGCACCATTGCAGCGACGACTTGGGCTGAGTACAAACAATATTTTGAAAAAGATGCTGCGCTTAGTCGGCGTTTCCAGGTCGTGAAAGTAGAAGAACCGACTGAAGAAGTGGCTATCGACATGTTACGGGCCATGATTCCGGTCATGACTCAGCATTTTCAGCTGCACATTGATGATGAAGCCATTATTGCTGCGGTACGTAATTCGCATCGTTATATCAGTGGACGGCAATTACCAGATAAAGCCATTAGTGTTTTGGATACGGCAGCAGCACGGGTGGCTTTGAGCCAAAATTCGCAACCGGTCAAGTTAGACCAGTTACAGGCACAATTACATAATTCTCAACTGGAATATGGCCTTTTACACAAAGAGCATCAAGATCCCCTGATGCATCAAGAGCGTTTAATTAAATTATCAGAAAAAATTTCCAACTTAGAACAGGAAATTTCACAGCTGAGATGCCAATGGCAGCAAGAACTGGAGCTAATTCAGCAAATCAAATCCTTACAGGCTCAACCCGAACAGAGTGAGAAGCAGAATCAAATAAAAACATTACGCCGGCATTTAGCCCAGATTCAGGATCAAGATCCATTGGTCTTTGAAGGTGTGAACACGCTTATCATTAACCAAATCATTTCAGACTGGACTGGAATTCCGGTAGGAAAAATGATGAATAATGAGATCCAGCAAGTATTAACGCTCCAAGATAAATTATCACAACGTGTCATGGGCCAGGATGATGCATTACAACAGCTGGTACAAGGCATTAAAACGTCTAAAGCTCAACTGGATGATCCGAACAAACCGCAAGCTGTGTTTTTGTTAGTTGGCCCAAGTGGTGTAGGAAAAACTGAAACTGCCCTCGCCTTGGCGCAGGAATTATATGGTGGTGAGTCACATCTGATTACGGTGAATATGTCGGAATATCAGGAAGCTCATACTGTATCTTCCTTAAAGGGTGCGCCTCCAGGTTATGTCGGCTACGGTCAAGGAGGCGTATTGACGGAAGCTGTGCGCCGTAATCCATATAGCGTAGTTTTACTGGATGAAATCGAAAAAGCGCATACTGATGTGCAGGAGTTATTTTATCAGGTCTTTGACAAAGGAATGCTGGAAGATGGCGAAGGCCGACTAATCGATTTTAAAAACACTACGATTCTGCTGACGTCGAATGTGGGTTCCAGTGCCATGATGCAGGCTTGTTTAAATCAACCTAGGGAAAACTGGCCGGATGCCAATACTTTGATAGATCAATTAAAACCAAGCTTATATCAGCAATTTAAACCGGCCTTTCTAGGACGTATGCAGATCGTGCCTTATTATCCTTTGCACGATGAACTGTTAATCCGGATTATTCAGCATAAACTGGCAAAGATTATCCAACGCATCCAGCAGCAATATGCCATGCAAGTTACTTATAATGAAGACGTGCTTGAACTACTACTCAGCCGCTGTACTGAAGTTGATAGCGGTGCACGTAATATTGATCATATTTTAAATGCTTCCATATTGCCTGCTTTGGCTACAGAAATACTCATGGCCATGAGTGAAGAAAAGCTGCCTAAATTAATTCATATTGATGTCCAGCAAGATGAAATCCTTTACAGTGTAGATCCAAAAATTAAAACAGTTAAAAAATCTCGTTCTAAAAGCAATAAAGCTGATGTTGCATAATCGGATTAAATAAATAATAAAAACAAATAAATATAAGAATGGGTATAGAAATGACACTGAAATTTGAATATTTATTGCAAGGAATTTCTATTGAACAGTCCTGTGGCGTGGATTGTTCATTTTCAAATGATTTTCATGCGATTAAAAAAGCCAAAACTTGGGATGATCCCCTATTGGATCAAGGTGACTGGATCGCTGAACCCAAACAAGCGGATTGGCAATTTGTGAATGACAAAATAATTGAATTATTGTGCGAAAAAACCAAGGATATTCGATTATATACTTGGCTCATTCAGGCATGGAGTCATCTATATGGTTTTGAAGGTATTGCTCGAGGATTAGAACTAAGCCAACAAAGTCTGGGGCGCTACTGGTTAGAGATACATCCTGTTATTGAAGAGGATAATCTTGATCAGCGTTTGGGTTTGTTGCAAGGTTTGATTGCACAATTCCCCATACTAATGAAACAGATTCCTTTGGTCAGCTCCGCACCTTTTTATAGTTTAAGTACATATGAAGCACTTTTACATCAGCGCAATATGCAACTAAAACAACAGGATTATTCTTCTGAAAATGATCCTGTTCAGGACTTGGAATATTTTGAGCAACTATTGCTAAATACTGACAAATCTATACTGAGCCGAAATAATCAATATCTTTTGGAGATTCAGACAGAGTGGCAGAAACTTAAAACCACTTTGGATCAACTGTTGGGTCTGGATGCACCAAGTTTTGCAGCCACAGACTCTCAGCTCGAAGCAATATTCACCAGTATCAAGCGAATCTATAAAATCGAAACATTTGCGCAACCTTCCGAAATAATATTAGATCAGGTGAACTCACCACAACCTCATACTTCGGAAGCAGTTGTGATGAATATCTCACATGTAAATTCAAATCTGCAAAAATTTCAGCCCCACGCCCAAAACCATTTGGCCAATCGTCAACAGGCAATGCAGTTATTACAAGAGATTGCTCAGTATTTTCAGATCAATGAACCACATAGCCCAGTGAGCTATATGCTACAAAAAACAATTAAATGGAGTCAGCTGCCCTTACATGAATGGCTGGCTCAAGTCATTAAAAATGAGAATCCTGTAGAGCATGTCCATGAATTACTGGGTGTACATACCAATAATGAATCAAAGAATGAATGGTAAATATTAAAATGTTCAGAGCAGAAAAAGTACTTTGGGGCGAAGGTCTATTTTTAAGACCGCAACATTTTCAATTACAAGATGCTTATCATGAGCAACGTTTGAGTCATATGATTCGTGCGACATTTCCTTTTGCTCATGGAATTCAGTCCATCCAATTTGATGAAGCACAGTTCAATATGCACATACTGGCATTAAGTAAAATTGAAATGATTTGGCAGGATGGTGAAATTTATCAGGCACCAGCACAGGATTTATTACCGGAACCCGTGCAACTGGATGCTTTAAACCTGCATGGAGAGATGCAGGTTTATTTGGCTTTACCGATGCTACAACCGAATAAACAAAATGTAAGTCATGCCGAAAGTACTCAGGCTGGCCGCTATCACTCGCAGTTAATTTCAACCCACGACTTATTTACCGATGCAACGACTGCAGAAATCACCCTGTTACGCCGTCGTGCTGAATTTAAGCTATTTGAACTCGGACAAATACCTCAACAGCATCTGGATGGCTATTTATATATCCCGGTTGCTCAAATCAAGAGACAAAGTTCAGGGAATTTTATTCTCAATCATAAGTTTATTCCTCCCATTCTACATATCCAGGCATGTGAGTATCTGCTAGACAATTTAAAGCGAAGCTTAAATATCATTCGAGCCAAAATTAAGACGATTCAATCCAATAACCGTGAAAATGAACAGAAATTGATTGAATTTCGCTCGGGAGATATTGTCTCTTTCTGGCTGGTAAATGCCTTAAATACAGCCCATGCAAGCTTGAACCATATTTTGCAGTATCCGCAAATTCATCCGGAACGACTATATGCGGAACTGCTACGACTTACTGGATCTTTACTCACCTTCTCGACTGCTTATGAGATTGATCAACTGCCACAGTATCAACACCATCAACTTTACGACAGCTTTAATCAGCTGGATATTATTCTCAGAGATTTACTCGATACGATTATCTCGAATCGCTATATCAGTATCAGTTTAAAAGAAACACGTCCATCCTATTGGATTGGGAGTCTGGAAACAGACAAAATCAGCCGAAATACCAGGTTATATCTGGCTGTATCGAGTAGCGTAATGCCAGCGCATAATCTGATTGCGCATGTTCCGGTCCGTTT
>SMEO01000102.1_pt1 | contig 18705 bp, 21 predicted proteins | sample 2456251 | NCBI WGS metagenome assembly SMEO01 (sample SAMN10132594, study PRJNA489261) | soil metagenome | isolation source: day1 control-silt loam soil ammended | place: USA | reverse complement strand
CGGCTGCGGATTAAATTAGTAGACACGGCTAAGCATGTAGTACCGACAGCGGAGTACTGGCGGACGGGGGTTCAAATCCCCCCGGCTCCACCAATTAGAAACACCTAAGCCCTTGATTATCCTAGTGATTTTCAGGGGCTTTTGCTTTTTAGGGTACTTGTTGCCCATTATTTGTCCATAAAATGTCGAAAGAAGCCAAAAAGCTCAGTATTCTGCTAATCCGTTTGCTATCTTGTTACATGATACAAATAACAGCTGCTTCAGGGGTTGCGCATAAATTAGGATAACAAAGACATCAAAGCGCTCATCCAGCAAGGTGAAAGCCTTACCTTGGAGTTTAAGAGTGATGCGAAATGCCTGCCTGATTGTGATCTGATTGCAGCAGTTGTATCTTTGGCGAATACAAACGGTGGCAGCCTAATACTCGGTGTGGAAGGTAGCGGTGAAGTCACTGGGCTGCATCGTAAGCACCAAAGTATGCAAGGCTTGTCCGCATTTATAGCCAACAAAACTACGCCGCCTGTTTTTGTTGAAGTGATAGGGCATCAGCTAGACGACTGCACAATCGCACAAATTATCGTGCAGAAGTCACGACAACTGATTTCTACTTCTGAAGATTTGCTGCAGCATCGTAGGTTTGTAGTGGCATAGTGAATTTGGCCTCACCGGCTTATTTTTTGCTTTTGGAGTGACTGTCAGGCCCAGCGTCGTTGTAGGCTACGGGCCAGACTGTCGAGCAGATAACCGAGAATACCGATCAGCACAATAACCGCCATCAGCTCGGAATAGGCAAGCCGATCACGGGTGTCGAGAATAAAGTAGCCAAGACCCGAGGTAACCCCCAGCATCTCGCAAGGCACTAGCAGTACCCAGATCATACCAATCGCCAGCCGTGTTCCGGTCAGGATGCTCCCGAGAATGCCCGGCAGGACCACCCGCAACAGCATTTCCAAACGCGAAGCGCTCATGCTCTGTGCCAGCATCAGCCAGCCCGGATCAAGGTTGCGTACGCCAGCCGCGGTATTGAGGATGATAGGCCAGACTGCTCCCATGCAAAGCAGGAAATATACTGGTTGATCGCCAATGCCAAAAATCATGATGGCAATGGGCATCCAGGACAACGGCGAGATCATGCGCAGGAACTGGAAGGCACCACTGGTGGCAGAGTCAAAGCGCCGCCAAAAACCCACGGCCAGTCCCACCGGAATGCCTGCTAGCAGTGCCAAAGACAGGCTAACCAAGACTCGGCGCAGGCTAGCGGCCACATCGCCAAGGATTTCGCCGCTGGTAACCAGCTCGATTAGGGTTTCCAAGGCTGGCACAGGGGCTAACAAGCGCGCCAGCGGCAATTTTTGTTGCAACTGCCAGATTCCCAGTTGCCAGAGCACAACCAGCACCAGCAATCCGGCCAAGGTCAGACCCAGCTGATAGGCATGGCGGGACAGCCAAACAGTCCCTGTTGCTAGCTTACTCACGGTTGGATCACCTCGGTCCTTGTGTATCTTTCAGCTAAGCCAAAGGTGGCCATGCCGCCAACTTGCTCGATAGCAGTGCGGACAAAGCGGTCATCGACCAAGTCACGTGCAACAAAGGCCGGATCCAGATCCTGCAGGAAGCGGGTACTACCTTTGACCTCAGTCTGTTTGAGCAGCTCGACGAGCTTCTCTGTGTAGTCAGGGAAAGGATAGGGCTGAAAATCAATGCGTTTCTGCTGCCATTGCGGATGCTGGATGAGACTGGCAGTATCCTGCTCCTGCAGATTGCCTAGCAAAACCTGCGACAGGGTTTCACGGCTATGGGGCGTGTAACCTGCAGCATTGTCCTTAGCAAGGATAGCAACGGTTTCTTCACGGTGCTCGCGTATCCAAGCCTGCGCCTGTACCAGTGCGGTTACCACTTTTTGGCTCCACTCGGGTCGTAAGGCTAGGTCGGCTTCATGCATCTGCAGTACACAGCAGGCATGGTCTTTCCACACATCACCGGTAAAACGCAGTACCTTACCAATACCGTTGAGCTCGGCAGCTGCGTTGAAGGGTTCGGCCACTATGTAACCGGCAATACTGCCGGTGGCCAGTCCGGGTAGCATGTCGGAGGGTGCCATTACTGCTAAGCGCACCTGACGCGGGCCGGGGTTACCATCGGTGATGGGCTCCAGTCCGTGCTTGCGTAGCACCAACTGCAACACAACGTTATGGATGGAGTACCAAAAGGGAATGGCCAGAGTTTTGCCGCCCAGATCCTCTATACGGTCAATGCCGTTGCTGGCCGCGACGGTCAGACTGGAGCCGTTGATATGGTTCCAACCAACGACCTTGGTGGTCGCGCCGCTGCCGTATCTGGACCAGATGGCCATCGGGGCAAGCACATGCACCAGATTCACACCACCGCTGAGAAAGGCCTCAACCAGTTGGGCCCAGCTGCGAAACATGTGCGGCTTTTCCACTTTTAGTCCCAAATCGGCAAACAGACCCTGATGATGGGCCACCAGCAGGGGAGCAGCATCAGTGATTGGTAGATAGCCAATGCGCAGCGGTGCATCCGGATCGGCAGCATGGGCCTGTTGCAGTTGCGTTAACAGAGGCAGGGCACCAGCCGCGGTGAACAGGCTGGCTAACTTGAGAAAATCGCGGCGATTAAAACCCGAATGATTGGGGTCATTACAGAATCCACACATGGTAAACACCTTTTGGAAAGACGGAAACGGGGCGACAAATTTAGGTCAGATGGTCGGCATCCAGCTTTGCATGTCTGGCTCGGGTGCCAGCGCACCCTGCAGAGTTTGCAAAATCTCGAGCCGCATCAAAGCCATGGCTTCGCTGGCAGGATTGCGCGGCCTGGGTTGCTGCGGCTGCCACTCGCGCAACAGCTTGCCGGGTGTACCACCCAACAACAAAACGCGGTCAGCCAGTAGCAGGGCTTCATCAATATCGTGGGTAATCATCACCACGGCGGTGTGGTGGCGGTGGCACACTTCCAACAATAATTGCTGCATTTCGCTGCGGATGACTTCATCCAGTGCACTGAAAGGTTCATCCAATAGTAGAATTTCTGGGCGGCGAGCCAGACTGCGAGCAAGGGCGACCCGTTGCGCCATGCCACCCGACAGCTCGCGCGGAAATGCTCGGTGAGCCTCGCTGAGCCTTACCTCAGCAATGGCATCCTGCACGCGCTGGCGGCGCTCGGAGCGATCCAGCTTTGGCTGACTGCGAAAGTCCAGCCCAAAGGCGACATTAGCTTCCAGGTTCAGCCAAGGCAGTAGGCAAGGATCTTGGAACATAAAAGCCAAGCGCGGATGGGGGCTGGTGACCAGCTTGTTGTGCACCCTTATCTGGCCGCAAGAGGGCTGCTTGAGACCGGCCAGAACCCGCAACAGGCTCGACTTGCCAACCCCGCTAGGACCCAGCACTGCTAAAATTTCGCCCGCTCGCACCTGCATGGAAAAATCCGTCAGAATCTGCTTACGACTACCGTCATTCTGCAGATAATCCAGCAGGATGTTGTCAGCCTGCAACACCAGCGATTCGGAGGTGGATGTTTTTATACTCATGGTCGCCTTAGCTGGCAGCCTCCAGCGCCTGAATATCCTTGCGCAAGTGTTTTAGCGCAGGCGTGACAATGGCAACAAAGAGCGCTTCGCGCTGACGACGTTGAGCGCCGTGATTCATCAGGTAACCCCGGGCACCAGTATGCAGCGCCTCGGAGCGTGTCGCATCAAGGCTCAGCTCGGCGATGCGCGCTCGTAGGCGCAGCACCTGGAGGATATCGGTCGCATCCTCGTCCGCAAGACGGGACTGTGTATGGGTGTGCTCCAGCAGCTCGGCCAGCGTCTGTTCCAGCTCGTCATGCTGGTCGTCCAGAAAACAGTTAACGTGCTCAAGGCTGCGATTGATGCGCTTGATGCTTTCGACACTGGTGCGCACGATGCCAGCACCAATGCCGATCTGACTCAGGCAAAAACCTGGGCGGATGCGGCTCATGTGCGCAGCAAACTGTTCGGGATGAGCTAATACTTGGTCGGCATCCACACGAGTATTACGGAAACGGACGTTAAACGTGTGGGTACCCTCCAGCCCAGCAAAGGTAGGGCAGGCACGTAACTCGATTTGCGCCGGATCAAGCTCGGCAGCAAACATCAGGTAACCGCCCTCATCCAAGGCCGCCGCGACAATGATCAGCTGGTTTTCGGCCAAATTGGATACCCACGGCAATACACCCTCGATACGGTAGCCGTCACCCTCGCGCCGAGCTTTGAGCCGAATCGCTTCAATATTGGAGAGGTGCTTAACCGTGTTGGACATGCCGGTGCCAGCCAGCAGCTCGCCGCGGGCCACCGCTGGCAGGTAACGGGCGCGCGCAGCTTCATTAGGGCAGTGAGTCAGATACCAGACACAGGCAGCTTGGCACCAGACGACAAAACCGGTGGAGCCGCAGGTTTCGGACACCGCAGCGGTGACTTCAATCTGGTCGGCCAAACTGGCTCCCAGCCCGCCATACTCAAGCGGTGCTACAGCCGCAAAACCGTTCAGGCGACCTAATCCGTGCAAGAATTCACGCGGGTAGAGGCCTTTGCAGTCAATATCTTTAACCAGTGGTGCTAACTGCTCAGAGATGTATGCCCGCACCTGCTCTAGGTCTACAGACTGAGATGTGCTGTTCATGCGAACTCCTGCAGTTCCTTGTTAATCAGGGTTTGCGCCACATTGTTGGCATAGTTACACAGGCTTGCCAGGCTGACACCCAACACCGCTTCCAGCACCTGCTGCTCGCCATAGCCAGCATCCAGAAACTCCTTGAGCTGCTCATCAGACACCTGACCACGCTGTTCGATCAGGGCTAAGGTAAAACGAGCTAAGGCGTTGAGCTTTGGATCATCCAGTGCCTTGATCTCGCGCAGATCGGCTACCAGTTTCTCATCCAGCTTGAGCGCCTTGAGGGATAGCTTGGTGTGGCCAGCCACGCAGAAACCACAGCCATTGCGACTCGCCGCGGTGATCTGAATAACTTCACGTTCAGCGGGTGACAGGCTGGTACGGCCGTTGATGGCACCCACCACCTGGTACGTTTCTAGGGCGGTTGGTGCATTGGCTAGCACACCCAGCAAATTGGGAAGGAAACCGTTAGCTTTCTGTGCCGCCAACAGGCGTTCAGCCGCCTCTGGGGCTGCAGTTTCAGGGGTTTGTACGGTTAGGCGTGCCATGATAACTCCTCAAGAAGATAATAGATGAAGCTTGATGTCGAGCGATGCTACGTTATTGTTTATAGAACGTAAAAGAGTTAATTGTGATTTTGTTATATCTTTAAAGAATAACTGGTATGGCGTTTAATAGATGATGAGCTATGAAGTCAAAGTTATTATCAATTTCGCGTAAGACTTCGTACTTTGAGTGTGAAGATGGATAGCGAAGGCTGCGTAAGCAGCCCTTTAATAAACAATTAAAGCCTTGGATATAAGGAATTCAGCTGGAAATATATACAGTATTAACAGCTACGCTAAAACACCCAAGGTTCGAGTACGGGATAAGCATCTAGCTGTGCTCAATAGCATGGCTCGAAGCGTTAGTTTCGTCTGGAACTTTGTCAATGAACTCAGCCAGCGCTCGATTAAAGAGCGTGGTGTGTTTTTGTCTGCCTATGATGTTCAGAAATATACCAATGGCGCGGGTAAGAACTTAGGGCTACACAGCCAAACAGTGCAGCGTATTGCGGTTGAGTACACCACGCGCCGCAAGTAGTTTAAAAAGAGTCGTTTAAATTGGCGCAAGTCGGGCGGTGTGCGCCGATCATTACTCAAGTTAAAACCATTCACGCCAAGATTACTAACCACAGGAAAAACGCGCTGCATAAGTTCAGTCGCGAACTGGTCATCCATTGCGGTGAAATCTATGCCGGTCATGTCAGTAGTGTAAAGCTCGTTAAAACCAAGATGGCCAAGTCAGTGTTGGATGCTGGCTGGGGTCAATTAAAAACCATGCTGGACTATAAATGCGCTCACGCAGGGGTGCTCAGACGGTATTTCGACAGCGAAAGGCCATGGTTGAACCTGTATTTTCAGCGCTACGTCAACAACAGGGGTTGTCTCGCTTTCGGCGCCGAGGCTTGGCTGGTGTCAAGCGCGAGTTTGCCTTGCATGTCCTAGCCTACAACCTGGCTCGCGCTGTGGCGTTGAGTCTTTACTGTTTTTATGGGCTCACTGCTTGGGATGTCAGGGCTCATCCTGTCGATGACAGAAAAAGATCATAACTACCCGGATGAGCGCCATTGAATCGTCCCGTCATCGAAATCGTCGAGCAACTATTTCATCATGGGCTATTAAATGATTTGCGACAGCCTCTTTTAGTGCGAGGATGGATAGCGAGGGCTGCGTAAGCAGCCCCTTAATCAAGGATTGAGTTCTTTGTAGTAAGGCTGTTGACGGTTATCATCTGCAGTATGATTAAGTACACCAAAACATTAATATGCTTTGTTGGTGAACTCGGGGTAGGCTTCCATACCGCATTCACTGATATCGACACCTTGGTATTCATCTTCAGCGCTGATACGCAGACCAAAGAAGCGTTTCAGCAGCCACCACATAGCCAATGATGCGACAAAAGCCCAGACAAAGAGTGTTGTTGCGCCCACCAGTTGACCTAGGAAGGTGGTGCCTGTCGCGCTTAACGGTACGACTAACAGACCCAGTAAACCCGCCACGCCGTGTACAGAGATAGCGCCAACGGGGTCATCCAGTTGGAGTTTATCCATTAACAAAATGGAAAACACCACTAAGCCACCGCTGGCCGCACCAATCAATACAGCCAAACTGGGGGACGGTGTGTCAGGACTGGCGGTAATAGCAACTAAACCGGCTAGAGCTCCGTTTAAAATCATGGTCAGATCGGCTTTACGAAACTTTAGGTAACTGATTAACATCGCGCCAAGTAGACCTCCGGCGGCGGCTGCGTTGGTGTTTAAAAACACTACCGCCACTGAGTGCGCGTTGCTAATATCGCCCAGCTTCAGCACTGATCCTCCATTAAAACCAAACCATCCGAACCACAAAAGAAAGGTGCCGAGTGTGGCTAAGGGTAAGTTTGCTCCAGGGATAGCACGCGCTTTACCTTGCTCGTTGTACTTGCCTAAACGTGGGCCAAGCAAAATAACCCCAGCAAGGGCGGCGCTCGCACCGACTAAGTGCACAAGGCCGGAGCCGGCGAAGTCTTTGAAAGCGAAATTTTCAGACAGTGAGTAGAGAGCAAAGACTTTTTTGCCACCCCAACCCCAGCTGCCGCTGATCGGATAGATAAGACCGGTCATAACCACGGCAAAGACCAAAAAGACCCAAAGCTTCATGCGTTCGGCGATGGCGCCTGAGACGATCGACATACAGGTTGCGACAAATACTGCTTGGAAGAAAAAGTCAGCAGCAGGTGAGTAGATCGCTGCACCGTTAAAGCCGTCTTCGCGGCTCGCGAATGAACGGAGGATCGCGTTGATATCAAGCTCAATAATGCCAGAGAGAAAATAGCCTCCGCCATACATTAGCTGGTAGCCCACGGCTAAGTACAAAGTGCAGGCGAGGGCATAGAGGACAATGTTTTTCGTCAGAATTTCTGTAGTGTTTTTGGCGCGAACTAAACCCGACTCTAGCATGGCGAAGCCTGCTGCCATTAACATGACAAAGGCCCCACCGATTAATAAGTAAAAGGTGTCTAGCGCGTACTGTAAAGCAAATAGATTATTTTCCATCATGGTCTCCTTAGGCACCCCACGTTGTCGAATTAAACTGCATCTGTGCCCGTTTCACCGGTACGGATGCGGACGACATGTTCTAAATCGGTTACAAAAACTTTACCGTCACCAAAGGCGCCGGTACGGGCCACCTTTATTATGGCGTCGATGGTTTGGTTGACTTTGTTATCGCTGACTACGAGCTCTAGCTTGAGCTTAGGTAGAAAATCCACCACGTACTCGGCGCCGCGGTACAGCTCGGTATGACCCTTTTGGCGGCCAAAGCCTTTGACTTCAGTGACAGTGACACCTTGTACGCCAATCTCGGAAATGGCCTCGCGCACATCGTCAAGTTTGAAATGTTTAATGATGGCTGAAATCAGTTTCATATTATTTTCCTTGGCGAAAAAACGATGGGGGCTGAGCTTTTATTTAGCCTACCCTGCACACTGACGAGTGGTGTTTATACGAGCGTCCTTGCGGGGAAAAATAAAGCACTCTTCAGTGGGCTAATATAGATTAAGCAATGTGTATGCCAATATTTAAAAGTCTATATATTTCAAATGGTTAGATTTTTTTTATGTTTTTTAGAGGCTTGTTTGATTGATGGCGGGGCGTTTTTTCGGAGTAGGGCACTAAAAAAGAGCACTCAGTTTTATGCTTGACATAAGGCTCGTTCAGTGAGTAATTTGGCGACCTTGCTTAATTTAGATCGAGGCATGTATATGCAAAATCGTCAGGCCGAGATTGCTCAAGCGCTTCATGTTACCCCGCCTTTTGACAATGACGAAGCGCTGTCCTTGGATATCGCGCGACGTATTGCGTTTATCCAGCGCACGGTGCAAGACAGTGCTTTGAAAACCTTGGTCTTAGGTATTAGTGGCGGGGTGGACTCCAGTGTGGCCGGGCGTTTAGCGCAATTGGCAGTTGAAGGTCTGCGCGCGCAGACTGGCGATAATAGCTATCGTTTTATCGCTGTGCGCCTGCCTTATCAAACTCAGCAAGACGAAGCTGATGCACAAATGGCGTTAAGCTTTATTGGCGCTGATGAGCACTGCAGCGTAAATATCGCCGCCAGCGTGCAGGACTTGTGCCAAGAACTGACGCAGCTAGAGGGTCTTCGCCCAGCACGAGTTGATTTTGTGCGAGGTAATATCAAAGCGCGTATGCGGATGGTGGCGCAATTTGCTATTGCCAACGCTACAGATGGATTGGTCATAGGGACGGATCACGCCGCCGAAGCCGTGATGGGGTTTTTTACTAAGTTTGGTGACGGCGCGTGCGATCTTGCCCCTTTAACTGGATTGGTAAAGGGGCAAGTCTGCGCCATGGCGCGTCATTTGCGAGCACCGGACCTACTGGTATATAAAACTCCCACCGCTGATCTAGAAGAGCTAGAACCTGGTAAGCCTGATGAGGCCTGCTATGGCCTCAGTTATGCGGAAATTGATGCTTTTTTGCACTGTGAACCCGTTAGTGCTGCGGTATTTGCACAGATCACGCGAGCCTATGAGACTAGCGCACACAAACGTATGCTCCCCTTAACGCCTTGATCGCTGGCGCACTCTTTAAGTGCGTCCGCTTTATTTTGGTGCAAAAATTTGCCTGTACAGGCTAACTCATCTTTGCTTTTAAGGCGGTACAGGCGGGTTAAGGTTGGCACAGTATTCGCTAAAGACTCCTACTTATATGACGGAGCCTCCAGCATGAATCCTATTCCTACGCCTTTGATCTTTACCAAAATGCACGGCCTCGGCAACGATTTTATGGTGCTAGATGCCACTCGTACGCCGATCTTGTTAGCCGCAGAGCAGATTCGTCTGCTGGCTGATCGACATTTTGGTGTGGGTTTTGATCAGCTTTTACTGGTAGAGACGGCTCAGCAACAGACTGTTGATTTTAACTACCGTATCTTTAACGCTGACGGCAATGAAGTTGAGCAGTGCGGCAATGGCGCCCGCTGTTTTGCACGCTACGTGCAAGATAAAGGCCTGACCATAAAAAAACCATTCGTGTGGCCACATGTGCAGGCATTATCGAACTCAGCATCAATCATGTAGGGCTGGTGCGAGTGAATATGGGAGTGCCCAAAACTAGACCTGTGGATATCCCCTTTATCGCCTCTGGCGATGCAGATTTTCATATGTTGGAAGCAGGCGGAGAGATGTTAAAACTTGCTGTGGTTAATATGGGTAATCCTCATGCAGTGCTGCCTGTGACGTGTATTGAACAGGCCGTTGTGCAACTCTTGGGGCCGCTTTTGGAGTCACATTCGCGATTTCCGGCTAAGGTCAACGTAAGCTTTATGCAGGTTTTGGCGTGTGATGTTATTAAGCTTAGGGTGTATGAGCGTGGCACGGGTGAAACGCTGGCCTGTGGCAGTGGCGCCTGTGCGGCGGTCGTCGCTGACAGGCGTGCGGGCTGGCTGGATGCTAAGGTGACAGTGCTACTGACGGGCGGGGCATTACACATCGAATGGGCCGGCGATAATACGCCGGTGCTGATGGAAGGCCCAGCGAGCACTGTGTATGAGGGGCAATGGGTGTATTCTGACCGCTATAATACAAACGGGTCTGGCCCCATCCTGTAAATCTACCCTTAAAGAGTGCAACAATGTTCGACTGAGCTTTAGGTGTGTATTCAGATACCGGTAGATGGCGCCAGGTGCTTGTCTGTGGCCCGGGATTGGCGTCGGTATACTTTTTGACTTACGGTGATCTGGGGCGATCCTCTGCAACACTTTGGCTTAGCCACCTTGGAGGGTGGTGATATCATGCCGATTGCTCATCGTACTGTTTTAGTCGACATGGGTGAGCGTAGTTCGCCATAAGGAATAGGGCAATTGGCCCGTGCATTATTGGCCAATGACATAGTTGATCGGGCAGTGGCTTGTCAAATGCCTCAGTCGCGCGCAGCTATGCACCTTGATACAGTTGTGGTGATGATAGAGTCAGCGCATTTACTGAAGTCGCCGATCAAATGATTTGCTATGATCTGCGCCCCGATAAAAATGGTAGATCACACGCTTTCAGCCAAGATCCTCGCTATATGTTCGATGTGGTTGCAGAGATTTTAGGCTATTCGGCGTTAGAGGTCGTGCCAACCGGTGGTGCTCATCCTGCTGAACGCGAGCGCGAACAGTGGAATAATGGCAGCAATGTCTTGGCGTTGAGCCTAGGTGTGCTGCTTGGTTATGATAGACACGATGATACCAATGCTGCATTAGCCGCAGCCGGCATTGAAGTGCTGTTGATTCTGGGTGCTGAGTTGGGACGCGGACGTGGTGGTGGACGTTGTATGAGCTGTCCAACCGTATGTGATCCTGTTTAATATTTAATTTTTTTTGTGATTTATTTACCCCGCTGCTAACCAAGGAGCAGATGCATGGCTTTTAACCTTAAAAATCGTAACTTGTTAACGTTGCGCGATTTTACGCCTCAAGAAATCGAATTTTTACTAAAGTTATCTGCGGATCTTAAAGCAGCTAAGTACGCAGGCACTGAGCAGCAGTGTCTGCAAGGTAAAAACATTGCGTTGATTTTCGAGAAAGACTCCACACGTACCCGAATCAGCTTTGAAGTGGCGGCTTTTGATCAGGGCGCGCGCGTGACCTATTTAGGCCCAAACGGTACCCATATCGGGCATAAAGAGTCAGTTAAGGATACCGCCCGAGTCTTGGGTCGTGTTTATGATGCCATTGAGTACCGTGGCTTTGGCCAAGAGATTGTCAATGAGCTGGCTGAGTATGCTGGGGTGCCGGTTTACAACGGTTTAACCGATGAGTTTCATCCCACGCAAATCTTGGCGGACTTTCTCACCATGCGCGAGCACAGTGACAAGCCCTTACATGAAGTTGCCTATGTATTTGTCGGTGATGCGGCCAATAATATGGGCGATAGCTTGTTGCTGGGCGGTGCCAAAATGGGTATGGATGTGCGTCTTTGCGCCCCCAAAGCCTGCTGGCCGGTGCAGTGGATTCAGGATGAGGCACGTGCGATTGCTGAGAAAACAGGTGCACGCATTATGGTCACTGAAGACATTGATACTGCCGTTCTGGGCGTTGATTTTGTCTATACCGATGTTTGGGTTTCTATGGGTGAGCCGCAAGAGAAGTGGGCAGAGCGCATTGAGTTACTGATGCCTTACCAAGTCAACGCTGCAATGATGGCGAAAACGGGCAATCCGCGTGTGCAATTTATGCATTGCTTACCGGCCTTCCATAATACCGAAACGACGGTTGGCAAAGAGATGCAAGAGGCCTTTGGTATTGATGCCATGGAAGTCACCGAAGAGGTGTTTGAGAGCCCCGCATCAATCGTGTTTGATCAAGCAGAAAACCGTATGCACACCATTAAAGCCGTATTGGTGGCGACTTTAGGACGTTAATTATGTTAGTGGTTGCAGCCTTAGGTGGGAATGCTTTATTGCAGCGCGGTGAACCTTTAACCGCGCAAGTTCAGCGCGATAATGTCAAGGTGGCCGCGCGTGCTTTAGCCGAGATTGTGCGCGCTGGGCATCAGTTGGTGATTACCCATGGTAATGGACCACAAGTAGGCTTGTTGGCCTTGCAGGAAGAGGCATATAGTGCCGCCGAAAGTTTTCCCTTGGATGTCTTGGGTGCGCAAACAGCGGGCATGATTGGCTATCTGATTGAGCAGGAACTGGAAAATGCGTTGCAGCACAGCTATCCGGTAGCGACCTTGCTGACGCAGGTGGTGGTGGATGCCAAGGATCCTGCCTTTACTGCGCCGACCAAGTTTATTGGTCCGGTATATAGCCAAGCAGAAGCGCAACAGCGCGCCGCACAAGCCGGTTGGCAGATTGCCGCAGACGGCGATAAATGGCGGCGTGTGGTGGCCTCACCTAAACCCTTAGAAATCCCTGATGTGCAGATTATTAAACTGCTGGTTGAGAAAGGCGTAGTGGTGGTGTGTAACGGTGGCGGCGGTATTCCTGTGGTGCGCCATCCGGATAACAGCTTGCAGGGTGTTGAAGCTGTGATTGATAAAGATCTGTCCAGTGCTTTTTTAGCCAAATTATTGGGCGCGGATGCTTTACTGCTGCTGACTGATGTTGAAGCAGTGTATCAAGGCTTTGGTACGCCAGAGGCTAAGCCGTTAAGTGTTTTAACTGTGGCTGACAGTCATGCGCTGAATCTGCCTGCAGGTTCCATGGGACCCAAAATCAATGCGGCCTGCAGCTTTGCCGAGTCGGGTGGCTTTAGCGCGATTGGCCGTTTAGCCGAGGCCGTGACACTCTTGTCAGGGCAGGCTGGGACACATATCGTCAGTCAACACCGTTCTTAGCCGTTGTATTGTTTGCCGTTATGCTGCGACGCATAACGGCAGTGGGCTAGGGAAACGTATTGATATATAAGGTTTCCACCTTGTCGCGCGCCCATTGTGTTTTGCGCAAAAACTTCAACGATGATTTTTCGGATGGGTCAGTTTTAAAACAGTTGAGCGGAATCAGTTCGGCCAAACCCTCCCAGCCGTAGTGCTCGACTAAACGATTGAGGATAACGGCTAAGGTGACACCATGTAACGGGTCATGGGCGTGCGGGCTATTCATTGCTTAATGCTCTGTGCGGTAAGGGGTGGGTTGTGCTGTGGCGGCTAGCGTCCAATCGCGGCTCAATCGTCGAAGCTCACGGCGGGTCACTGCCATTTGACTGCACGAGCCAGCGGTGTGCCGTCAGTCAGTTGCCCCAGTGGCTGATACCAGTGCTGGCGCACACTGTAGCGCCGCTCTATTCGATCGTCTAATAAAGTTGCACATAATAGCAGGCTGTTGCCTTAGAGCGGTGAGCTTTAGACCGGCGATAGCGCCAATCGGCGGTTCATTCTTGGTTTGACCTGTGTAAACTGCGCAGCTTAAAAGCACGGCGCAATCGAGTCTGTGCAAAAAATTTATAATCTGATTGGGGCGGTTATGAACGCAGTTGTTGTTGCGGTAGCGTTAATGCTGGTGCTGAGTTTGCTACGTGTGCATGTGGTCGTGTCGTTAATTATTGGCGCGGTGGCCGGAGGTTTGCTCGGAGGCTTGGGTATTGAAAGCACCTTAGCAGCGTTTCATAAAGGCTTGGGTGGGGGCGCAACAGTGGCGCTGTCCTATGCCTTGCTGGGTGCGTTTGCGGTGGCTATCAGTAAGTCGGGTATCGCCAATCTGCTGGCTGAAAAAATCCTGAGCATGATTGGACAGCAGCAAGGTAAAGGCACTGAAATGGTCAAGTGGATGTTGATCATGCTGTTGTTGGTTGCGGCGATTTCCTCGCAAAATATCTTGCCAATCCATATTGCCTTTATCCCTTTGCTGGTGCCGCCGTTACTCTATGTGATGGGCCGCTTGCAACTGGATCGCCGCTTAGTTGCTTGTGTGCTGACCTTTGGTTTGATCACCCCCTATATGTTTTTACCTGTGGGTTTTGGTGGTATTTATCTGAAGGAGATCTTGTTGGCTAACGTGGCTAAAGGTGGTGTCGATGTCACAGGTCTAAGTGTGATGCAGGCGATGATGATTCCCGCTGCTGGCATGCTGTTTGGCCTGCTGGTTGCGATCTTATTTAGCTACCGTAAAAAGCGCACGTACCAGACGGTTGCCGCTGGGCAGGTTGGTTCAGCCAGTAGCGATTACAACCCTAGAAGTTTAATCGCCGCTGCCGCTGCTGTGGTTGCCGCTTTTGTCGTGCAACTCTGGCTTGACTCGATGATTATGGGTGCGTTGCTTGGCTTTGTGGTGTTTTCTATATCCGGTGTGGTGCGCTGGAAAGAGACGGATGGTTTGTTCACTGATGGTATGAAAATGATGGCCATGATCGGTTTTATTATGATCGCCGCCTCAGGCTTTGCTGAAGTGATGCGTGAAACTGGGCAGATCAAAACCTTGGTCGATTCATCAGTCGAGATTATTGGTGACAGCAAGGCAACCGGTGCGCTCTTAATGCTCCTAGTGGGACTGTTGATTACTTTGGGGATTGGCTCATCTTTTTCTACTGTACCTATTATTGCCGCTATTTTTGTGCCATTAGCCATGCAATTGGGCTTTAGTCCCTTGGCTATTCTAAGTATTGTGGGTACCGCGGGTGCTTTGGGTGATGCGGGTTCACCCGCCTCAGATTCAACCCTTGGCCCAACCTCAGGTTTGAATATGGACGGTCAGCACAGCCATATTTGGGACACTGTAGTGCCGACCTTTATTCACTATAATTTGCCTTTATTGGTCTTTGGTTGGGCGGCGGCGATGCTACTGTGATATGAGTAGTTTAAAATATTGTCAAAAGGAGCGCTGAATCGATGTTGACGCATTGGCGGATCAAAAACTTTAAAGCGTGGCAGGATACTGGGCCAATAAAGTTGGCACCGCTGACTGTTTTTTTTGGCGAGAATAGTGCCGGTAAAAGCAGTTTAGGCCAGCTGTTATTAGCACTTAAGCAAAGTGCAGAGGCTGATGTGATGCAGCAGCCCTTGGATTTTGGTGATGCCCACAGCTTGATTGATTTAGGCACTTTTGCACAGAATTTGCATCAAGGCCAACTGAGCGAGCCACTACAATTTGAGTTGCAATGGCGTTTGGCGCAAGTGTTAGCTTTGCGCGGTATTGGCGAGCAAGAACAGGTGCTGATTGATGAGCTGCGGTTAGAGGTTAGCCTGCTAGCGGATCAAGCGCAGCAAGCACAGGTTGAGTCCATCTGTTACCGCGGGTATCAGCACAGGCAAGAGCTGTTTAGCGTTTCTTATTGCAGCGCTCAAGGTGCTGAGTTGCAGGTGCAAATCCATCAGCCGCAAGCCGATCATTACAGCATTGCCTTGACCGATGCTGGCTGTGCACCGCGATTCTATCAATTAGCCATGACTGAGCAACTTGATGCGCCTTTTCTTGCAGTCTTAGCGGTACAAACGCAAAGCCTGTTAGCTGATTTTCATGGGTTAGCGGCGTTACGGGCAGCGCCACAGCGTCGTTATTCTTGGGCGGGAGAAGCGCCTACAGGGGTGGGCCGTGCCGGTGAGTCTACTGTGGCAGCAGTATTGGCGGCGAGCGCTGAGCAGCGCATGTTGCAGTTTGCCGCGCAGCAGCCTGAACAGCCCTTTGCCCAAGGTATTGCTTATTGGTTACAGCAAATGGGCGTGGCCAGTGACTTTTCTATTTGTCCCGCGCCGAGCGATGCGGATGACTATCAGGTGCTGCTTAAAAATCATGCTGATGCCTGTGAGGTGAATTTAGCCGATCTGGGCTTTGGCGTATCGCAGTTGCTACCCGTAATTGTCCAAGCGTTTTATGCCCAGCCCAACTCAACGGTGTGGTTGGAGCAACCTGAAATCCATTTGCACTCGCAGGTACAGGCGGGTTTAGCCGATATGTTGATTGCTGCAACTCAAGCACGACAGGCGAGGCAAGCGCGTGATGTACAAATCATTGTTGAGAGTCACTCTGAACACTTTCTAAATAGGTTACAAAGACGTATAGCTGAAGGTGTGATGAGTCATGACGATGTGGCGTTGTATTTTTGCAGTCGTGAAGGTGCAGAGGCAAAAATTGAAGCCTTGGACATTGACACCTACGGTGAAATTTCCAATTGGCCAGAGAATTTATTTGGTGATGAAATGACTGATATTGCGGCCCGAGCTATGGCCACGGTGCGGCGCAAGCGTCAGCAGAATAACTAGGGTTTTGAGCATGCTTAAAGCAGTGATTGATACCAATGTGTTATTAGTGGCTAATCAACAACATTCTGATGTATCGGCTGAGTGCGTAGCCAGTTGTATTGAACACTTGTTGGCTATACAAAGCACGGGTGTGGTGGTGATTGATGATAGTTTTATTATCTTGAATGAATATCAAAATAAAACCCGCATTAACCCGCCGCGTGGGGTCGGTGATGTGTTTTTAAAGTGGTTGCTGCGCAATATGGGCAATCCTGCACGGGTGGAGATGGTGCAGATTACCCCTACGGATAATGATTGTTTTGCTGAGTTTCCAGATCAAGGGTTGCAGACTGAATTTGATCCGCCGGATCGTGTTTTCCCTGCGGTAGCCAATGCACATCCTGATAAGCCGCCGATTTGGCAAGCTGCTGACTGTAAGTGGATTGATTGGTGGCCCGGTTTAGCTGAGCAGGGTGTTAAAGTTGAGTTTTTATGTGCTGCCGATGCGCAGCGCTTTTATAAAATTAAGTTCCCAAGGCAGCGTCATATTCCAGCCCCTGCCATGCCGGAGAGTAAATAAATGTCTGATTTTTTTCGTTTTCCCCATACCCCACATATTGATTGGCTTGGCGATGGCATGCCACGTGATGATAAGGTTCTTAATACGGCAGAGGTCGAGGCCATTTTAGCTCAGCCACTGCGCGTTGAAGAAAAACTCGATGGTGCCAATCTGGGTATCTCGATGCGGGCAAACGGTGAGTTACGTGCACAAAACCGCGGCCAATATTTATTAGAGCCCTTTGCTGGACAGTTTTCACGTTTGAACTCTTGGCTGGGGCAGCATAAATATGCCTTAACCGATCATTTACACAGTGATTGGATCTTATTTGGTGAATGGTGCGCTGCGCGTCACTCCCTTGATTACGACAATTTGCCCGACTGGTTTGTGGTCTTTGATGTGTATGACCGTACTGAGGGCAAGTTCTGGAGCTGTGCGCGGCGTAATGCCTTGGCGGCGAAAATGGGCTTGGCGGTAGTGCCCACCTTGCAGCAAGGACATACCACGCTAGAAGAGTTGAAAACCTTATTGGATACGGTCAGCAGCCGATACCGTGCCGGTACCCCAGAAGGCATTGTCATGCGTCACGATTCAGAGTTGTGGTGTGAAGCACGAGCAAAATTAGTCCGTGCTGATTTTGCACAAACCATTGAAGAACATTGGCGCAGCCGCGCTATTGAGTGGAACGATGTGAGTGTGCCAGGCACTGAGGACTTTGCATAAGTCGAAGCTGTCAGGTGGCTCGCAAGCCCAGGAATTGTATGCGACAGGGATGAGAGGTTAAAAGAATCAATGTCAGAGTTAACACCTTCATTAGTGTCGATTGCGCCTCAAGAGCAGAACCCAGTACCTAGCACTGCGCTGTTAAATAGCGTCAGTCTCGGGCGGGTGGTGAAAATCCGCGGTGGTGTGGTGGATGTGCTGTTTAGCGAAACCATCATCCCGCGCATTCAAGACCTGCTCTATGCCGGCGATTTACCCCTAGAAGTGGCGGCCTTGCTGGATCAAGGCACAGTGCGCTGCATTGCTCTAGCGCCAGTGCGTGGTTTAGGTTTAGGCATGCAGGTGCGCGCGACCGGTGCGCCCATTCAGGTGCCGGTTGGTGAAGCGGTTTTGGGGCGGATGCTGAATGTGTTTGGCCAAGCTATTGATGGCTTACCTGCGCCGAATACCCAGCTGTTACGCTCCATTCACCAAGCCCCGCCGCCACTGGAAGAGCGGGTGGTGCACAGTGCGATTCTAGAAACCGGGATCAAAGCCATTGATTTACTGTCGCCGATTGAGCGCGGTGGTAAAACAGGGCTCTTTGGTGGGGCTGGGGTGGGTAAAACCGTATTAATTACCGAATTGATTAACAACACGGCCCAGCACTATAAAGGCGTCAGTCTCTTTTGTGGGATTGGTGAGCGCTCCCGTGAAGCGGAAGAGCTGTATCGGGAAATGGGCGAAGCCGGTGTGCGCGATAATACCGTGATGCTCTTTGGGCAGATGAATGAAGCGCCGGGCGTGCGTTTTCTGGTGGGTAAAACCGCGCTGACCATGGCGGAGTATTTTCGTGATGACCTCGGGCAAGACGTTTTACTGCTGATTGATAATGTCTTCCGTTTTGTCCAAGCCGGCTCTGAAGTCTCGGGTTTACTTGGGCGCATGCCGTCTCGAGTGGGCTATCAGCCGACCTTGGCCACTGAACTGGCCGCCTTGCAAGAGCGCATCACCTCTACGCGCAGAGGGGCTATCACCTCGATTCAAGCCGTCTATGTGCCGGCTGATGACTTTACTGACCCAGCTGCGGCGCAT
>SMEO01000101.1_pt1 | contig 18862 bp, 16 predicted proteins | sample 2456251 | NCBI WGS metagenome assembly SMEO01 (sample SAMN10132594, study PRJNA489261) | soil metagenome | isolation source: day1 control-silt loam soil ammended | place: USA | reverse complement strand
TGTTATACCCCTCTTTGCTCTGATGAACAAATAGAAAAATCGACTAGTAGTGGTAAATTATGATATACTTAAGCAAGGTCAGGAGCAGCCAAAGGGCTGCTCTATTTGTTAAGATAGGTGATATAATGGCGAAAAACAAAAGAAGAACTAGTAGAGGTAAAAAAACAACAGAAAAATTTAAAATCACACTAAAATTTGAACTGATTGGATTAATCATCCTAGGGCTTTCAGTCATCGCCATGGCCAAGCTTGGTGCGGTTGGCCGTTCTATCGTATCGTTAGTTCGCTTTTTTATGGGTGAATGGTACATATTATGTCTAATAGGCTTTATGCTACTTGGCTTTTATTTAATTATTAAACGAACCATGCCTAACTTTTTTGATAGGCATCTAATCGGTCTATACTTCATTATTGCTAGCATTTTGCTATTAAGTCATGTGACATTATTTTCTTTATTAGCAGAAGGGGGCCCATTTGTTAAGCCAAGCGTTATTTTGAATACTTGGGAAATGTTTTGGATGGAGGTTACCGAAAAAACTAGTACAAAGGATCTTGGCGGAGGTATGATTGGGGCCATTTTATTTGCAACCTCGTATTATCTTTTTGATGAAGCAGGATCAAAGATTGTTTCAGTTATCTTTATATTGATTGGAATGGTTCTGTTAACAGGAAAAACGCTAGGTGATTCTCTAGGTAAATTTTTTACTAGTTTAGCAAGTTTCATTAGTGGTCAGTGGCAAGGCTTTACGAATGATATGAAACAATGGAAAACAGAAGCGAAAGAAAAGAAAAAAAATCCAGCGCCTAGACAAAGGAAAATAAAAGAAAAACCAGCTGAGCCTGAGGTAGACCTACCAGTAGATCAGCCAGTAGAACCACTTATTTCAAGCTTTACCGATAATGCTTATGAAGAGCATTCTATTGAGCCAAATCAAGAACAAGTTAAAGAAACCATTCAATCAGAAGAGGTTCATGATGATAAAGCACCGGTTATGAATTTTACTGAAATCGAAAATAAAGACTATAAATTGCCTTCCTTATCCATACTGAAGCAACCGAAAAAAACGGATCAAAGTGGTGAATATCAATTAATTCACGAAAATGCAGCTAAGCTAGAGCGGACATTTGATAGCTTTGGAGTCAAGGCAAAAGTAACACAGGTCTATTTAGGTCCAGCTGTTACAAAATATGAAGTTCATCCAGATGTTGGTGTAAAAGTAAGTCGAATTGTTAGTTTATCAGATGACTTAGCTTTGGCTTTAGCTGCAAAGGATATCCGTATAGAAGCACCGATTCCCGGAAAATCTGCTATTGGAATTGAAGTTCCAAATTCAGAAGTTGCGATGGTTTCATTAAGAGAAGTATTGGAGACAAAAGAAGGAGATAAGCCTGATTCCAAGCTGCAAGTTGCATTAGGTCGTAATATTTCAGGTGAGGCAATTAAGGCAGAACTAAATAAAATGCCTCATTTGCTTGTTGCTGGGGCAACAGGAAGCGGTAAATCTGTATGTATTAACGGTATTATTACAAGTATTCTTATGCGCGCTAAACCACATGAAGTAAAGATGATGATGATTGATCCGAAGATGGTTGAACTGAATGTGTATAATGGTATTCCTCATTTACTGGCGCCAGTTGTGACGAATCCAAAAAAAGCAGCGCAAGCTCTACAAAAAGTTGTGAATGAGATGGAACGCCGCTATGAGCTATTTTCGCATACGGGAACTCGAAATATCCAAGGCTATAATGAATATGTGAATCGTTATAATATCGAGGAAGAAGAAAAACAGCCACTTCTTCCATATATCGTAGTGATCGTCGATGAGTTAGCAGATTTAATGATGGTAGCTTCAAATGATGTTGAGGATGCAATTACTCGTCTAGCACAAATGGCGAGGGCAGCAGGAATTCATTTAATCATTGCAACGCAGCGACCATCAGTTGATGTCATTACGGGGGTTATTAAAGCGAATATACCATCACGTATTGCCTTTAGTGTTTCATCTGCTACAGATTCTCGAACAATCCTAGATATGGGTGGAGCCGAAAAATTACTTGGTCGAGGAGATATGCTGTTTTTACCTGTAGGTGCATCAAAGCCAATTCGTGTTCAAGGAGCATTTTTATCTGATCAGGAAGTAGAAGATGTGGTCAATTACGTGATTTCACAGCAAAAAGCGCAATATAATGAAGAAATGATACCGGATGATCTACCTGAACAAAAAATGAATGACGTGTCTGATGAGATCTATGAAGATGCGGTTGCTTTAATTATAGACATGCAAACAGCATCCGTGTCGATGTTGCAGCGTCGATTCCGTATTGGCTATGCACGAGCAGCTAGACTTATTGACGAAATGGAAGCAAGGGGAGTCGTAGGACCGTATGAAGGCAGTAAACCAAGAACAGTTCTAATAGGTAAAGACGAAGGAGAAGCCCATTTGTCATAGAAAAGCGGAAGGCAAATAATGAAAAGGGTTGTCCCATTGTCCAATAAATGGACATAGGGACAACCCTTTTCATTTCATTCTGCTTCTCCAAAATGCTCGCTGCAGAATGTGAGCAGCATGCTGATTTCTTCATCTTCTAAATCGAAATCAAGTACTTCTTCTGTTGCTTTGGCGATTAGATCATATTTAGCAATTGATTGATTCTCACCATTAATGACATAAATTAAGCGAATTGATAATCCACCTTCTGTAAATAGCTCATCATCTTCTTCTACCTCTATATCGAGTAAGTATTCATAGCGTTCACCCATTAAAATACCAAATGGATCAACTAATTTTTCTACGCTATATTCCTTAATTGCAATCATTCGTTTATCCCTCCAAAACAGATACATCTCATTATACAATAAAAAAAGAATAGCTGAAACTTGCATGATTTTAATTTTGAACTGTATATTTTAAGTATGTGTAAATGTTTAAAAGACTTTCTACATACAAACAATAATTATATTACGGCAATACATATTGAGGAGGATGGTCATGGCAATTGCTTCTGAAATCGTCAAGAAGAAAAGCGGATACAAGCTTCATGTGGTCCCTACCGCAAAATATAAAACGAACACCCTTGTATTAAAAATGAAGGCACCGCTTATAAAGGAAACGGTAACTTTACGCGCACTGCTTCCATATGTTTTACAAAGTAATACAAGTAAATACCCAACGACCCCTTCGCTTCGAGCTTATTTAGATGATTTATACGGAGCGGGATTTTATGTGGATGTAACGAAAAAGGGTGAATATCATATTATTAGCTTTACCGTGGATATCGTAAACGAAAAGTTTTTAAGTGATCCGACCCCACTACTTGAAAAAGCTTTTGCCCTTCTTTCAGAGGTGCTTTTTCATCCGAATACAAAAGGAGAAGCTTTTGACTCCGCAACCGTTGATAATGAAAAGCGATCATTAAAACAAAGAATTCAATCAATTTTTGATGATAAAATGCGCTATGCATCCACACGCTTAGTAGAAGAAATGTGTGCTGCTGAACCGTACGCTTTGGAGGCAAGTGGGAATCTTGAAGATTTAGAAAAAGTGACAGCATCTTCACTATATGAGTATTATCAAAAAGCACTTAACGAAGATGAGATTGATTTATATGTCATCGGAGATGTATCCGAGGAAGTAGTGGATCGCTTAGAAAATCAATATATTTCGCTTTCTGATCGAGAGCCTATAGTCTTGCCAAGACAAGTTGAGAGGAAAATAAGTGAGGAAAAAGAAGTTATTGAAAAATTTGATGTGAAGCAAGGAAAGCTAAATATCGGCTTTCGCTCAAACATATTTTATGGAGATCCAGAGTATTTCGCATTGCAATTATATAATGGATTATTTGGCGGCTTTTCTCATTCTAAGCTATTCATAAATGTTCGGGAAAAGGCTAGTCTTGCCTATTATGCCTCTTCTAGATTAGAGAGTCACAAAGGTCTATTAATCGTAATGTCTGGAATTGAAAACGAAAACTATAGGCAAGCATTGGATATTATTAAAGAGCAATTTACATTGATGCAACAAGGTGATTTTACAGAGGATGAGCTGCAGCAAACAAAAGCAGTTGTGAAAAATCAATTGTTAGAAACGATTGATGTAGCACGAGGCTTAGTTGAAATTCTTTATCATAATGTGATTGCTAAAACAACGATCACCCTTGATGAATGGTTAGAAAAAACAGAAACAATTAAGAAGGAAGAAATCGTTGATGTGGCTAAGCAAATTCAATTAGATACGATTTATTTTTTAACAGGAATGGAGGTGCAAAAATAATGGAAAAAATTCTTTTTGAACAGTTGCAAGAGGAATTATATTATGAAAAATTGGCGAATGGCTTAGATGTGTATATTTTACCGAAATCGGGCTTCAATAAATCATTTGCTACTTTTACAACAAAATATGGTTCAGTCGATAATCATTTTAAATCTTTGACAAAACAAGAGTTTGTTAAGGTACCGGATGGAATTGCTCATTTTCTTGAGCATAAGCTTTTTGAGAAGGAAGATGGAGATGTTTTTCAACAATTCAGTAAGCAAGGTGCTTCTGCAAATGCCTTTACCTCTTTTACGAGAACAGCTTACCTATTTTCAAGCACATCAGAATTCGAGCAAAATTTAACAACATTAATTGATTTTGTTCAAGACCCTTATTTTTCTGAAAAAACGGTTGAAAAAGAGAAAGGAATTATTGGTCAAGAAATTAATATGTATGATGATAATGCAGATTGGCGTTTGTATTTTGGGACGATTGCTAATATGTATCATCACCACCCGGTAAAGATTGATATCGCGGGTACAGTGGAATCCATTGCCCCAATTACAAAAGATATGCTGTATGAGTGCTATCACACCTTCTATCATCCAAGTAATATGCTGTTATTTATTGTTGGACCAGTAGATGCTGAGGCCATTATGGAGCAAATACGTCAAAATCAAAATAGTAAAAAGTATGAACCGCAAGCAGAAATTGAACGGAAGTTTGAAAAGGAACCTGAGACTGTTGCTAAGAAAAAATCAGAGATACAGATGAATGTGCAAACGCCGAAAGTAATGCTTGGTATTAAAGCTTCGAATGTGCAGCAAAGTGGTAAAGAACTATTAAAACGTGAACTAGCAACTAATCTTTATTTAGAAATGCTATTTGGAAAAAGTTCAGCAATCCATGAAAACTTGTACACAAAAGGGTATATTGATCAAAGTTTTTCATATGATTATACTCAGGAGCAAGGGTTTGGTTTTGCATTAATTGGTGGAGATACGACAAAGCCGGATGAATTGGTTGATCAATTGCAGGAGATTTTACTGCAGTCTAAATCAGGTGCGGGCTTGAGTGAATTGAGCTTCAAACGGACGGTTAAAAAGAAAATTGGTTCATTCCTCCGCTCACTTAATTCACCTGAATATGTGGCTAACCAATTTACGAGATATACGTTTAATGAGATGAATTTGTTTGAAGTGGTTTCAGAATTAGAACTATTAACTTTAGCTGATATCCAACAAATAGCAGAGGATCTCATAAATGATGAGAGAATTACCGTCTGTCAAGTATTGCCTAAATAATATGTAAAATCATCCTTGCTAAATACAAAATTACAGGGGGCGCGTATTCGATGAAAAAACGCTTTGCCCTTATTACGGGAGCTAGTGGCGGGATTGGCAAGAAAATTGCCTTAAAACTTGCTAAGGAGAATTATTCGTTGTACTTGCATTACAATCATAATGAAAAAGCAATTCAAGATTTGATGAAGCAGCTGAACTCATTTGATGTGGAATTGATTCCGATTCAAGCTGATTTATCGACAAAAGATGGCTTTAAAAAATTGGTTTCCAATATTTTTGCCCTTCATGCGATTGTGCTAAATAGTGGAAATAGTTATTATGGGCTTATTTCTGATATGGATGAGCAGTTCGTCGCCGATATGGTTCAGCTTCATGTGACTAGTCCATTTCAAATAACTAAAGAACTTTTGCCAAAACTAATGTATCAAGAAGAAGCTGCGATTGTCGCAGTGACTTCGATTTGGGGACAAACAGGTGCATCATGTGAAGTGTTATATTCGATGGTAAAAGGCGGTCAAAATGCGTTTATTAAGGCGCTTAGTAAAGAAGTAGCATTAAACGGAATTCGTGTGAACGCCGTTGCTCCGGGCGCTGTTTCAACGGCGATGCTTGAATCATTTAGTGCAGAGGATTTAGAGTTAATTAAAGGGGATATTCCGATGGGAAGAATGGGCACCCCTGAAGAAATTGCGGAAGCAGTAGCCTTTCTTTTATCAGATAAGGCATCGTATATTACCGGTCAGATTCTTGGTGTGAACGGTGGCTGGTATACTTAATGTGGTCTTGAAAAATTAAGAAATAATATTGAATGGTGATGAATAAATCATCCTTTTCTTAGGCAAGATATCATTGTACTATCTATAAAGGAGGATGATTTTTTCATGTCTGTTTTAGAAAACTGGGATCAATGGAAAAATTTCTTGGGAGACCGATTAAATCAAGGAGAAAGCCAAGGGTTAGATCAGGGTGCTATTAATAATTTAGCCTTTGAAATTGGTGATTACCTTGCACAGCAAGTTGACCCTAAGAATGAACAAGAAAGAGTTTTAGCAGATCTTTGGTCAGTAGCTAGCGATCAAGAAAAACATTCCATCGCAAGCGTAATGGTTAAACTTGTTGAAAATAACGGAACGCAATAAAAAATAACACGTAAACCCCTTCAATTATTGTTGGGGTTTTTTCGTCTTTTCAAGCGAAAAGATTGTATTTTGATATTGGACTTTATGAATCGTAAAATACATAGATTTTTACTTGTTTACCCTTTCAACTTGAATGGAAATACTATATGATAGAGTTTGTACAGAAATCTTTGAACAATTGATATAAGGATATGCTTTACGATTTAAGGAGTGTTATTGTGGAGAAAACAGAATGGTATTTTGAATATGATATTCAAAAAAATAGACCTGGGTTATTAGGGGATATTAGTTCTTTACTTGGGATGCTGTCAATTAATATTATTACAATAAATGGTATTGATGAAGATAAACGTGGAATGCTGTTAATGGCAGAAGATCGTAGAAATATAGAGAGATTCGAATCCATTCTTCAAACAATGGATACGGTAAAGTTAATCAAACTTAGGGAACCTACATTACGTGATCGTTTAGCCGTTAGGCATGGTAGATATATTCATCGTGATGCAGACGAAAAAAACACGTTTCGGTTTGTACGTGACGAACTGGGTTTACTTGTTGATTTTATGGCTGAATTATTTAAACAAGATGGCCATAAGTTAATAGGTATTCGTGGAATGCCTCGTGTCGGGAAGACTGAATCGATTGTTGCTGCTAGCGTATGTGCAAATAAGAGATGGTTGTTTGTTTCATCTACCTTGATTAAACAGACGATAAGAAGTCAGTTAATTGAAGACGAATATAATAATGATAATTTATTTATCCTCGACGGAATTGTTTCTGCACGTCGAGCGAATGAGCGTCATTGGCAGCTTGTTCGTGAAATTATGAGACTAGATGCTGTGAAAGTAATTGAACATCCAGATATTTTTGTTCAGAATACAGAATATACACTTGAAGATTTTGATTACATTATTGAATTAAGGAACAATCCGGAAGAGGAAATTACATATGATGTGGCTGATCAAAATGATCATTTTTCGGCTTCTGAATTTGGATCATTGGACTTTTAATATGGAAGGTGTTTTATTTTGACGGAACTAGGTAACCGATTAAAGGAAGCAAGAGAGGCTAAGGGACTCAGCCTAGATGATTTACAAGATATAACGAAAATTCAAAAACGATATCTTGTCGGAATTGAAGAAGGCAATTATGAGATGATGCCTGGAAAGTTTTATGTACGTGCATTTATTAAGCAATATTGTGAGGCTGTTGGTCTAGATTCAGAAGAGATTTTTGAAGAGTACAAAAGTAATGTTCCGACCTCTATCCATGACGAAATACCCGATCATTTGTCAAGGGTCAAGTCAAGGCAAAATCTTACAGAAAGTCATTCTAAAACAAGAGAAATGCTTCCTAAAATCTTAGGGGCTGTTTTAGTTATCGGTGTAGCTGTGTTAGTTTATGTTCTCGTTACAAACGTAATGAGTAATTCTAAAGACTCAACCAAAGAGAACGACAAGCAAACTGAACAAATCGGGTTTAATGAAAGTAAGGAATTTACGCAAGAAAAGAAAACAAAAACGAATGAAAATTCAAAAGTAGATGAGAACACAAATAATCAAACTACAAAGACAGAAGAAAAGCCAAAGGTTTCACAGGAATTAGCAGTTGTTACTTCAAGTGGGAAAAATAGCACCTATGAATTGAAAAATACTGATGCCTTTACATTGAAATTAATTGCCAAGGGTGATGCTTGGATAGGCGTTACAAATAGTTCTGGAAAATATTTATATCAAGGAATTTTGAAGGCAGAAGAATCCAAAGCATTAGATGTCAAGGATGAAACTACTGTGATTATTAATATTGGAAGAACTCCCGATGTTGATTTATATGTAAATGATGAAAAATTGGCGTATGCTATTTCTCCAACTGAAAAGTTAAGTCAACTTATAACGATAAAATATACAAAAACTAAATAGTCATCTGAGGATGGCTATTTTGCATGATTTTTTGGAGGTTTAACACATTGAATATACCTAATAAGATTACTATTTCTCGTATTTGTTTAATTCCTATTTTTTTAATTATTATGCTTGTTCCCTTTAAATGGGGCCAGTTAACAGTGGGTGAGTATTCATTGCCTGTTAGCCATTTTGTTGGCGCACTTATCTTTATTATTGCTTCGACAACGGATTGGATAGACGGTCATTATGCACGTAAACATAATTTGGTGACAAACTTAGGGAAGTTTTTAGACCCACTTGCTGATAAATTATTAGTGTCAGCAGCTTTAATTGTATTAGTAGATTTAGATTTAATGTATGGTCAAGCTTGGATTGCCATTGTTATTATTAGTCGTGAATTTGCAGTTACGGGATTGCGACTTGTACTTGCTGGTACTGGAGAAGTCGTTGCTGCAAATATGCTTGGAAAAATAAAAACATGGGCACAAATTGTGGCTATTTCAGCCTTGTTATTACATAATCTTCCGTTTGAAATGATTTCTCTACCATTTGGTAATATTACATTATGGATCGCGTTAATTTTCACTATTTGGTCAGGCTTAGATTATTTTGTAAAAAATAAAGCCGTATTTGCCAATTCTAAGTAATGAAGAATGGAGAGGATGTTTTCATGGATGCCGAAATTATTGCGGTAGGTTCTGAACTATTATTGGGGCAAATTGTTAATACGAATGGCCGCTTTTTATCACAACAGTTTGCTGAAATTGGGATTAATGTTTTTTATCATACTGTCGTTGGTGATAATAATTTGAGGCTGAAGCAAGCCATCGAAATTGCAGAATCACGTGCAAATTTAATTGTTTTTACAGGCGGATTAGGACCTACAAAAGATGATTTAACGAAGGAAACTATTGCACGTCATTTAGGAAAAAAGCTTGTATTCGATGAAGACGCACTAAATTCAATTGAAGCCTTCTTTAGTAAAAGGGGGCGGACAATGACTGAAAATAATAAAAAGCAAGCTCTTGTTTTAGATGGGTGTGACGTATTGAAAAATGACCATGGAATGGCTCCAGGAATGATCCTTACGAAATCGGGAATTACCTATATGTTATTACCCGGTCCACCTAAAGAAATGGAGCCAATGTTTTTAAGCTATGGTTATGCAAAAATACATGAAAAACTGGAAAGTCGGGATCGAATAGAATCTAAGGTACTTCGTTTTTATGGAATAGGCGAAGCAGAATTAGAAACAGTGATTGAAGACTTGTTAGATAATCAAACGAATCCAACCATTGCTCCACTTGCAGCTGATGGTGAAGTTACGCTCCGTATTACCGCCAAGGATGAATCAAGGGAAAGGTGTGAGGCACTTATTTCTCAAGTGGAAGCCGAAATTCTTGCTCGAGTTGGTCAGTTTTATTATGGCAGTAATCAAACGTCGCTCATTCAAGAACTTGTGAAGGAATTGAAAAATAGAAACTTGACGATTTCAGTAGCAGAAAGTTTGACCGGTGGTATGTTCCAAGAACAGCTAACAACAATTCCTGGTGTTAGTCAGGTGTTTAGAGGTGGAGTTGTTAGCTATGCCACTGATGTAAAAGCAAAAATACTACATGTGAGTGATGAGACAATTTCACAGCATGGTGTTGTAAGTCAGCAGTGTGCTTTAGAGATGGCGACAAATGTACGAATTGAATTGGATAGTGATATCGGAATTAGCTTCACTGGAGTAGCTGGTCCCGATGAACAGGAAGGTAAACCGGCAGGTACAGTGTTTATCGGAGTTTCCTATCGAGATGGTCGTTCACATGTTGAACCACTACAGCTTTCTGGAAGCCGACCACAAATCCGAATTCGTACTGTTAAATATGGCTGTCATTATTTACTACGAGATATTCAAAAGTTTTAAGATTGGGGCTTCTTTTTGAAGCTCTGTTTTTTTTCAACAAATCCACGATTTTCACTTTATTAAACTATAGCTTTTCCATAAACAGTTTATTTAGGAAAATTCAATTTTAATCCGAAAATTTGCTATAAAATAATGATTTATTTTATAGATTTCCGTATTTTAGTAAAAAATTCTCAGATAAAATAATCGAATAAATGTTCGTCTTTTTGCTTGGCAAATGATCTAAAACAGGTTATAGTTAAGTTAGGTTTTGAGACAAGATATGAACATCTAGATCAAAAACAATGATAAACATGAATGGTTTAAGTTTATATAAATGAGGAGGAAATAGAGTGAGTGATCGTCAAGCGGCGTTAGATATGGCATTAAAGCAAATTGAAAAGCAATTCGGTAAAGGTTCTGTTATGAAACTTGGAGAGCAGTCTGATCGAAGAATTTCTACTATATCAAGTGGTTCTTTAGCAGTGGATGTAGCATTAGGAGTGGGCGGTTATCCAAGAGGAAGAATTATTGAAATATACGGACCTGAAAGTTCAGGTAAAACGACATTTGCTTTGAGTGCGATTGCTGAAGTACAAGCACTAGGCGGAACCGCTGCCTTTATAGATGCTGAGCATGCACTTGATCCCGATTATTCACAAAAATTGGGTGTTGATATTGATGAACTATTACTTTCACAACCAGATACAGGTGAACAAGGTCTTGAAATTTGTGAAGCTCTAGTACGAAGTGGTGCGGTAGATATTATTGTAATCGACTCTGTGGCAGCATTAGTTCCGAAAGCGGAAATTGAAGGTGAAATGGGAGACTCTCATATGGGGTTACAAGCAAGACTGATGTCCCAAGCGCTTAGAAAACTTTCCGGTGCTATTAATAAATCCAATACGATTGCTATTTTCATCAATCAAGTTCGTGAAAAAATTGGCGTGATGTTTGGAAATCCTGAAACAACAACAGGTGGACGTGCGCTTAAATTCTACTCAACTATTCGTGTTGAAGTTCGTCGTGCTGAACAATTGAAGCAAGGCAATGAAATCGTCGGAAATAGAACGAAAGTAAAAATTGTGAAAAATAAAGTGGCTCCTCCTTTCCGCACAGCGGAAGTCGATATTATGTATGGAGAAGGAATTTCATACGAAGGTGAAATTGTTGATATGGGTGCAGAGCTTGATATTGTTGAAAAAAGTGGATCATGGTATTCATATAATGGTGAGCGTCTTGGACAAGGTCGTGAAAATGCCAAGCTCTTCTTAAAAGAAAACAAAGAGTTGGCAAAAGAGATAGCTACAAAAATTCGAAATCACTATAGTTTGGATGGCGATCACCATTTACCAGAAGAAGATAAAGGTAACTCAGATGACGAACAAATTGAACTTTTAGATTAATTTTACTATGCATGAAAACAGACCTACCCATAATAATGGTTGAGGTCTGTTTTTGAATGGATAGTATTTCAATAATGGTGGATATTTGATGATTTTAAAGTTTTTTAATGATTGTTAGTTTTTTGTAAAATTAGTTTGCAAGAAAAGATAAAAGAATAATAAGATAACCATATGTGTAGCTACTTGACAATAAAATTCCTCAACTATACAATTAACATGTATATTTTACATTTTTTCAAACTGAAATTTTGAAAATGAAGTGCTTTATATTGAACGTAAGTACAATGTATTGCCGACTGTTAAATTTTATTTTGTAAAAAGTTCATAGCAAGGGGAGGTGAAATGATGGAACCCATGACAATCATCTTCACTTTGCTTGGCCTAGTCGTCGGTGCAGTTGTTGGCTATTTTGTTCACAAATCAAAGTTTGAAAACAAAATAGCAGGGGCAAAGGGCTCTGCTGGACAAATCCTAGAGGATGCTAAACGCGAAGCAGATGCACTTAAAAAAGAAGCCTTATTGGAAGCAAAAGATGAAATTCATAAAATTCGTAATGACTCTGATCGCGAAGTGCGTGAAAGAAGAAACGAATTACAAAAACAAGAAAATCGATTATTGCAGAAAGAAGAGAATTTAGATCGTAAAGGTGAATCGTTAGATAAACGAGAAACTCTTTTAGAGAAGAAAGAAGATTCTCTTAACCAAAGACAACAGCATATTGAAGAGTTGGAAAGCAAAGTGGACGAGATGGTTCATAAGCAACAATCAGAGCTTGAACGTATATCAGGTTTGACACGTGAAGAGGCAAAAGCGATCATTATTGATCGTCTTGACAATGAGCTTGCTCATGATGCTGCGCTTATGATTAAAGAAAGTGAAACCCGAGCTAAAGAAGAAGCGGATAAGAAAGCAAAAGAAATTCTTTCAATTGCTATTCAACGCTGTGCAGCAGATCATGTTGCAGAAACAACTGTCTCTGTTGTAAATCTTCCAAATGATGAAATGAAGGGCCGGATTATCGGACGTGAAGGAAGAAATATTCGGACACTTGAAACACTTACTGGGATAGACCTCATTATTGACGATACGCCAGAAGCGGTTATTTTGTCAGGGTTTGACCCAATTAGACGGGAAACAGCTCGCTTAGCTTTAGAGAAATTAGTCCAAGACGGACGAATTCATCCAGCCCGAATTGAGGAAATGGTAGATAAAGCAAGACGCGAAGTAGATGAACATATTCGTGAAATCGGTGAACAAACAACTTTTGAAGTGGGTGTTCACGGGCTCCATCCCGACCTCATCAAGATTCTTGGTCGTTTGAAATTCCGTACGAGTTATGGTCAAAACGTGTTAAAGCACTCCATTGAAGTTGCTCAGTTATGCGGTTTATTAGCCGCAGAGCTAGGCGAAGATGAAGTACTGGCACGTCGTGCAGGGTTAATGCATGATATTGGTAAAGCAATTGACCATGAAGTGGAAGGAAGCCATGTAGAAATCGGTGTTGAATTAGCAACGAAATATAAAGAGCATCCTGTTGTTATCAACAGTATTGCTTCGCATCACGGAGATACTGAGCCAACTTCTATCATTGCTATACTTGTAGCAGCTGCAGATGCATTGTCAGCTGCAAGACCAGGCGCTCGAAGTGAAACACTTGAAAATTATATTCGACGTCTTGAAAAACTTGAAGAAATTTCTGAATCTTATGATGGCGTTGAGAAATCCTTTGCCATTCAAGCAGGACGCGAGGTACGTATTATTGTGAAGCCTGAACAAATTGATGACTTATCTGCTCATCGTTTGGCAAGAGATATTCGAAAACGAATCGAAGAAGAGTTAGATTATCCTGGACATATTAAAGTAACGGTAATTAGAGAAACTAGAGCCGTTGAATATGCTAAATAATACGAAGTGGCGTATGCCACTTCGTATTATTTTTTTAGTATGATACAATATATACAGAGTGTGAATGAAAAAGAATTGTGTAATTAGAAAGGGATTTTTAATGAAATTATTATTTATCGGTGATGTGGTTGGCTCCCTAGGTAGGGATATGGTCAAAGAATATCTTCCAAAATTAAAAGAAAAATATCGTCCGCAAATTACCATTATTAACGGTGAAAATGCTGCAGGTGGTCGCGGTATAACAGAGAAAATATACCGTGAGTTTCTTGAGTGGGGGGCGCAAGCTGTAACAATGGGCAACCATACTTGGGATAATCGAGAAATATTTACATTTATTGATGATGCAAAATATCTGGTTCGTCCAGCAAACTTTCCTGAAGGAACGCCTGGTGAAGGATTGAAATTTTTAAAATTAAATCAACTTGAAATAGCGGTCATTAATTTACAAGCTCGAACGTTTATGCCCGCACTTGATTGTCCATTTCTAAAAGCAGATGAGCTTATTCAAGAAGCTCAAAAAAGAACGCCGATTATTTTCGTCGACTTCCATGGTGAAGCGACAAGTGAAAAACAGGCGATGGGTTGGTATTTAGATGGAAAAGTGACGGCGGTCGTCGGCACACACACACATGTACAAACAGCTGATCATCGTATATTACCAAGTGGGACTGCGTATATATCAGACGTCGGGATGACTGGTCCTTATGATGGAATTCTTGGTATGGAAAGAGGAGCCGTGATTCATCGCTTTTTAACTAGTCTTCCCGTGCGATTCGAAGTTCCAAAGGAAGGACGCACCTTATTAAGCGGAGTCGTAATCGATATTGATGAAAAAAGTGGAAAAGCAAAGAAAATAGATCGTATTTTAATAAATGAAGATCATCCGTTTATGCATTAATCAGATGAAGTAACAAGCAGCCAATCTATACAGGTTGCTTGTTTTTTTGTCATACAAGTTTCATTCATTGAATATAGTAGCAGTGGAAGTAGTCATACCTGTTGAGCCATGATTCAATCGGTAAGGGAAAACAAGGAGGACTAGGAATGGTGGAAATATTAAAGGTTTCAGCAAAATCTAATCCTAATTCTGTAGCTGGCGCACTAGCAGGGGTCCTAAGAGAAAGAGGAGCCGCCGAAATTCAAGCGATTGGAGCAGGTGCGTTAAACCAAGCCGTTAAGGCAGTAGCAATTGCAAGGGGCTTTGTTGCCCCTAGTGGAGTTGATTTAATTTGCATTCCTGCCTTTACAGATATTTTGATTGATGGTGAGGAAAGGACAGCCATTAAATTAATAATTGAACCTAGATAGCAATATTCGTACATGTCCTGTTTGTCTAATGACAAGCAGGTTCTTTTTATACTTGGAGAAAGTTTAGCTTCCTTAGCAATAATATTGTTAAAGCTAGCCTTTGATTTAAATTGTTTCATCAGAAGGAGATGAAAATATGAAAATTTTTGATGCTCATTGTGATGTGTTAATGAAAATGTTTGTGGATTCAAAGATATCTTTCAATGACAGTGAAAAATTACATATAACGAAGCAATCCTTACTAAATAATGACGCAAAGGTTCAATGTTTTGCTATTTATATTCCTGAGAATGTTCATCCAGATTTGAGATTTTCCGCTGCGTTACAGATGGTCGACCTGTTTTATGAAAAAATTTTAGTAGAGCGAGAAATGAAGTTGATCTGCTCATATGAGGATATTGTAGCTATCGAAGAGAGTGAAATCGGAGCAATCCTCACTTTAGAAGGTTGTGATTGTATTGGACAGGATATATTGAAGTTACAGACTTTACTGAGGCTTGGTGTCACATCGGTTGGTTTAACATGGAATTATGCAAATAATGTCGCAGATGGTGCATTGGAACCCAGGGGAGCGGGTGTTTCAGGCTTTGGTCAAGATGTGATTCGTTTATTAAATGAGAAGTCAATTTGGTGTGATGTTTCCCACTTATCCGAAGCGGCCTTTTGGGATACCATTCAGTTAGCTAATCACCCAATTGCCTCTCATTCAAATGTATATAACATATGTAATCATCCACGTAATTTAAAGGATGACCAAATTCAGGCATTGCTTAAAAAGAATGCGGTAATCGGTGTTACATTTGTACCACAGTTTTTAACTAATCAACCGAGTGCATCTATTACGGATCTTTTGCAACATATTGATTATATTGCTAGTCTTGGTGGTGAACATCAAATTGGATTAGGGTCTGATTTTGATGGAATAGAACAAACGGTGAATCAGTTATCTTCCTATCGCGAGTATCATAACTTGGTTAATGCATTAGTAAAACACTATTCAGCTGATTTTGTAAAAGGTGTTTTATTTAAAAATTTTGCAAGTCATTTCCCTCAATAGTTTGATTTAATTTCCATAACAGTGAACTTTGTTTGAATTTTCAGAAATTTTTTAAAAAACGTGAGCAAAGTAGTTGATTTTTTATGAACATAACGCTAGAATGAAGGCATTTAATACACCTATTCTTTTAAATTAATAGATTTTTCAACTAGTATCTATTAATATGATTTTGAAAAGGGTGCAGCTATATTTCAATATGTTGTAGATAAAATGAACGTATCCAAAGGGAGTGTAAGTCATGATCAATCAACTTTCATGGAAGGTTGGCGGACAACAAGGGGAAGGTATTGAGAGTACTGGGGAAATTTTTTGTATTGCTCTAAACCGTTTAGGTTACTACTTGTATGGTTACCGTCATTTTTCATCACGTATTAAGGGAGGACACACGAATAATAAAATTCGTGTAAGTACAACAGAAACACGTGCAGTCTCTGATGATTTAGATATCTTAGTTGCGTTCGACCAAGAAACAATAGATGTTAATTATCATGAAATGCATAATGGTAGTATTATCATTGCTGATTCGAAATTCAACCCTATGAAGCCTGCTGATACAAATGCTTCTCTTTATATGGTTCCATTCACTGAAATTGCTACTGAACTGGGAACATCATTAATGAAAAACATGGTTGCAATTGGTGCATCATGTGCTGTTTTAGGAATGGAAACAGAAGTTTTCAGCGAAGTAGTTAATGAGATTTTTGGCCGTAAAGGCGAAGCGGTTGTTCAAAAGAATATGGATGCTATTGCAGCAGGCTATGAATATATGAAAAAAGAACTTGGCTCAAAAGTTGGAGTCATGCAGTTAGAAAAAGCAGATGGCAAAAAGCGTTTATTCATGATTGGTAATGATGCGATTGCACTTGGTGCGTTAGCAGCAGGTTGTCGCTTCATGGCAGCTTATCCGATTACGCCAGCATCTGATATTATGGAGTATTTGATTAAAAAGTTACCAAAACTAGGTGGTACTGTCATTCAAACGGAGGATGAAATTGCAGCTGCTACGATGGCTATAGGAGCCAATTATGCTGGGGTAAGAACAATTACTGCATCTGCAGGCCCTGGACTTTCTTTGAAGGCGGAAGCTATTGGACTCGCTGGTATGACTGAAACACCGATTGTAATCGTAGATACCCAACGTGGTGGCCCTTCTACTGGATTAGCAACTAAAACGGAACAATCTGATTTAATGGCTATGATTTATGGTACACACGGGGAAATCCCCAAAATTGTTATGGCGCCAAGTACGGTAGAAGAGGCATTTTATGATGCAGCAGAAGCATTTAACCTTGCGGATGAATACCAATGCCCAGTTATTATTTTAACTGATTTGCAGTTGTCATTAGGTAAGCAAACGGTAGAACCTCTTGATCGCAGTAAGGTAGAAATTCGCCGTGGTAAATTAGTAGATTACGATTTACCGGAAAATGAAGCAGCGGATCATGAATATTTCAAACGTTATGAAGTAACTGAAGATGGCGTATCACGTCGTCCAATTCCTGGGGTGAAAAACGGTATTCATCATGTAACAGGTATTGAACATAATGAAATAGGAAGACCATTTGAAGGAGCAGCAAACCGTAAAGTTCAAATGGATAAGCGTATGCGAAAAATTAAAAATATTCATTTTGACACACCCGTTTATAAAAATGCACCGTTTGCAGAAGCAGATTTATTAATTGTCGGCTTTAATTCAACACGCGGTGCAATCGAAGAGGCGACAGAGCGCTTAATAGCGGACGGAATTAAAGTAAATCATGCGCAAATTCGTCTGATTCATCCATTCCCTACTGACGAATTGTTACCTTTAGTAGAATCAGCGAAAAAAGTAATTGTAATTGAACAAAATGCGACAGGACAATTGGCAAGCCTAATCAAAATGAATGTTGGCTATCATAATAAGATTTCAAGCATTTTAAAATATGATGGTAATCCTTTCCTACCGCATGAAATTCACACCCAATGCAAGGAGTTGTTCCAATATGGCAACATTTAAAGAATTTCGTAATGATGTAAAACCTAACTGGTGTCCAGGTTGTGGTGATTTTTCTGTTCAAGCAGCTATTCAACGTGCGGCGGCAAATGTTGGACTTGAGCCGGAAAATTTAGCACTCATTTCTGGGATTGGTTGTTCGGGTCGTCTTGCAGGTTATATTAAATCCTATGGTTTCCACGGGATCCATGGTCGTTCCCTTCCAATTGCCCAAGGTGTAAAAATGGCAAACCGTGAGCTAACGGTTATTGCCTCTGGCGGTGATGGCGATGGGTATGCAATTGGTATGGGGCATACCATTCATGCGATCCGTCGTAATATTGATATTACTTATATCGTCATGGATAACCAAATATACGGCTTAACAAAGGGACAAACATCCCCTCGTTCAGCTACTGGATTTAAGACAAAGTCTACTCCAGATGGATCAATTGAACAAACTGTTTCACCAATGCAACTTGCTCTTTCAGCAGGTGCTACATTTGTTGCTCAAAGCTTTTCAACGGATCTAAAAGACTTAACTGCTATAATTGAAGCAGGTATCAAGCATAAAGGCTTCTCGTTTATTAACGTGTTTAGTCCATGTGTGACATACAATAAAATCAACACATATGATTGGTTTAAAGAGCACTTAACGAAATTAAATACCATTGAAGACTATGACTCAACAAATAAAAAATTAGCAATGCAAACGATAATGGA
>SMEO01000190.1_pt1 | contig 18874 bp, 13 predicted proteins | sample 2456251 | NCBI WGS metagenome assembly SMEO01 (sample SAMN10132594, study PRJNA489261) | soil metagenome | isolation source: day1 control-silt loam soil ammended | place: USA | reverse complement strand
GAGCTGCCTATGCGGCAGTGAACGGAAAGAGTCGGCTGACATGGGCGGGCATTCATTTCTGAGCTGCCTATGCGGCAGTGAACAGTAGTACCAACTCATCTGCAATACTCATCACTTTCTGAGCTGCCTATGCGGCAGTGAACATTAAAGTGCCGTTCTTTGTTATACGCCAATTTTTCTGAGCTGCCTATGCGGCAGTGAACTAGAGTATACACTCCTTATTGCTGCATTTTTAAAGAGCTTGCTAGCTTTTTTAGAGAAAAACCCTTTTTTCAATAGCAGGCGTAAGTCATTGATTTACTTAGCCTGCTATGTATCTTAAAAAAAAGGGTTAAAACCAAGGAATGGTTGCAGTTTGGCTCAATCCGTAACGATTAAACGCTCCTGTTTGCGCTGTCTCTTGCGGTTTGCTCTGTTTAATAAATAAAGAAAATCTTTGCCCACTACTTTGGCTATTAAGGGTTATAAACGGCAGGCGTAGTTTTTCAGGCTTAGCCGCTTGGTAATTACTCCGTGCTTCTGCTTCATCAATATCTTTGCGCTTAGCATTGCGTCGAACTAATCGTTCAATGTTTGATTTCGCCTGAACACGCTGAACAAATGCATATCCGGTATGATCGGGCACGGGCTGTACTGCCTTACAGGTCACATGATCACGCATACCTGATAACCAACTTGTGTCTTGTAGGTTATTTAAATCCTGCTGACTGCCGTGCAAACGTAAGCAACTACCAAGCCCTAACGGTGTCAGGCTGTACTCAGGAAAGCTAACAGCGACAGTCATCTCCGGATTCTCAACCAAGGTGCGGTGCAACTTGCTGAACAAGGCATTCATCAACATGCTGGGCACAAAATCCGGATCAGGCAGCAGTCCAATATCAAGATAATAATCCATGGTATTAACCTGCATCGCCAAAGACACCACCGCGAATTAAAATCGCCATAACGTAATGTTGTTGCTCTAAGTCTGGGATCTGGTCTTTCAGTAACCAGTTATCCAGCAAGTTATAAAAATCCATTTTCTTTTTCGGTTGACGGTACGCCTTACCTTGCGTGGTGACTGAGCCGTAAGGTTCAACCGCAATAGGTCCTAAATCAACAACATCATCGTCTACTGGGTACCAAGTATCGATGGTACGAATCGCATTACCTACTTTTTGTGAGTGCAACGCAGCCACACCTTTAACACTGTATAAGGTTTTACTTTTATCGCCGCGCCCACGATCAAGGATCAGTTCTTGTGAAGGGAATACTTCTTGACCTGCTCCCATGCGTGCAAAAGCAGTCACCTCAAGCAATACATGCTCTGCACCTGCAAGCCCGTCAGCCATCACTTTACTTAACTGCTCCAATTCTGCAGTGGAGTGATCAAAATTACGTAAGGAGAAATCTAAGCTATTAAAGGTGAAAGTTTGCGCTGCTTTACCGTCAACTAAACGTGCAACACGCACTTCGACCTGTTCGGTGCCAATACGGTTACGCCATAAAAAACGACCGCTTGCGAGGTTGGCGGCGTAACGTTGAGCCAGCGCGGTAAAGCCATTGGCTTGTGCGTATTCTTTGACTGTTGCGACAAGTTTTTCTTGGTAATCCGCATTATTGCATGCAGAAGGCGTGCCTGTTCCCGGCAAGACACGTACAGTGAAGCGCATTTGCAAGGTATCGTGCTGACTATCTAAAGCGGCGATATCGACCGTTTGCAAGTTTGCGTTTTCGATTGCAGCGTCAACCTTAGTCGGGTCTTGGTCTTTCGCTTTTAAACGGTTAGAAATCGTCCCGCGCACAGACTTTTCACGAATTCCAATGGCTGGCCAGCTCGCAGCTGAATCACGCTCCATCCAGCTTCCTGAAAACAATAAAGCATCCGATGGATCAATTTTGCGCTCAAAGGCTAATACTGAGGCTGTTTTTAAAGTAGTTGTAGACATAATTTTCGCTCCTTGAAGCTTAGTTTTGAACTGTATTGTTATTGATACAACGGTAAATCCCTGCCTCATGCTCAGCGCTGGAATACCATAGCAGTTCATTTAAAGAGGTTAAGCGGTGCGGGCTGCGCCACTCGCCAATGGAATACATACTTTCCACAAAACGAAACGGCACACTAGGGTCACGGGCGTTTTGTACTTCGCCTGCTGCATATAATTCAGATAATGCACTGTAGCCAACCGGAATCGGCACCAGCCAACCACTGCCTTTTTCGCGGTCGTACTTCCACTCGATGCTTTCTTTAACCTCACCACTAGCCTGCTCAGCCTGAGTGACGACGCAGCGTCTGTTTAAACGTGATAAATCCAGCCATGCATCTAAGGCCGTTAATGTTGAATCTTCGGCTTGCAGTTTTGCGGTATGCGCCAGCAAAACATCATCGCGACTGATTAATGCAAAGCCGGGTAAGAGGCTACGTTTGAGCTTATCTTGATATTTCTTATTGCTGTCAGCTTCACCAATTAATAACAGCTGTGGCGAGTGCCAGTTATTCGCATTATGGATAATAGAACCACCCGCAAAGCGCATACTGCTGGCCGTTTGATAAATATCCCAAGCACGCTTTTGTAGCAGCTCACTGTCTGAGCTGTCACCTGCAATATAAGCAGCAAAGACTAAGCTAATTGTTGCGTGTGCCCGCCCCTCTTCGGTAATGCCTGGAGTCTTTCCATCCTTACCTAAAGGGTTACGAGTGAGGTTAAACTTTCTGACATAACTGCCGTTGACTTGTGGCTCGAAGTCATGAATCACCATGCCGACACCGGTTAGCAATGTTGTCCATTCTTGAGGCAGCTTTCTTTGCAATGCCTGCATAAAACCCATAGCGGCAGTAATAGAAGGCGCACCCCACGTCATAGGACTGGAAATGGTATTGAGGTTTTGTATCTGCAAACGAGGCAAGACGATATATGCGTTATGTTCTAGCTCCATTAGACTTCACTCCCTGCTGATTTTTTCTGCATCGTCTTTAAGCCATCGCTGATAAAGCGCTGCCAATGGCTGTCTTTACGCATCTCACGCGCCCAGCGGCGAAACTCAACATCACCCAGCAGCTTAACCTTCTGACCCAGCTGATTGTTTAGCCAGCGGGCAAAATCTTGCTCAACCACCGCATCCCACTCAGTATTGAGCCAAGCCTCAGCAAAATCCTGATCCTGTAAAGCCCGTGCTGGGTCTAACCAATAACGCTGAACTAAGGGTAAATCACATAATTCATCAGCACTCCAGCTCGGCGTTAGCGCTTGATAAGTTGCAGCAAAGATATACAACTCATCCAGCAAGCCATTCACCAGTGCATCAACTTTGTTACGCGTCTGCACATTAGCCGCAGGCTCGCTTGCTAAAAAGTCTTTGAGTTCACTGACCCAACTTTGGGTATCGCGACGCTTTTCAAAAACCGAAAAGACTGACTGCACTTTTAATGGCGGTCGATTCTTTTTTGATTGCCAATTGGGCGGCAAAGACGCAAGCAAGTAATTCACGCCACGGCGCTTACTGGATAAAGAAGAAATACCTTGCGGGTTGGAACCACCAATCACTTGCACCGCCAGCTCTGGATAACTACGAGCAACGCCCTCATGCGCTTTTTTATGACGCACCGCTTCACGTATCTCTTTTGACTCTGGACTAAAGCGATCAAAGTCTATTTGCTCATACACTTTATGAGCCAGCGTGCTGGAGTACAGCGGCGCCAGCAGCACATAGTCTTGGTTAGCGTATGGATCGTCACCCGCCAACCAAAAGAGTTGCTTAGCAAAGTTATGCGAAGCCATACCCTGCATTTTTGGCTGTGTCACATCCGCCAATGCAGCGCACCAGGCTTTGCCTGTTTGCGGATCATCATGCAGTGCCGCCTGCATATCTTGATCTACAGAGAGGCAGAGCTCTAAGAGTGTTTTGCCTTCGACCTCAAGCTGCAGCAGCCCATAAATATCTAAGGCAGCAGCATTGCCTGTCACGTCATCCGTGAAGTGTTCGCCGAGCACTTGAGTGGCAACAAACGCATGCTGCGGTAAATCTGTAGGTCTGCAATACAAGCTGGTGGTTTCTTTAATATGCGCATGGGGATAGGTGGCTTTGAGTGGGTGCGTGACCACTTGAATTTGTGGCGCGCGCTCAACCGCATGTGCCAACCAAACCTCAGGCGCATGCTTATCCTGCTCAGCCTGATATTTGGGATCATCAAGTGCTAATTTTTCGATTTTCACCTGCAAGCGATTTTCAATAAAGTCATACATCACTTGGCGTATCGCTTGTGCTCTATTGCTCAGTTTTCGCTCCATAAACCAACTCCTTTCCCTTGGGCGTTACTCATTTAAAGTATTAAATACATTATTTGCTACTAAAAAAACCTAAAGCCGCGTGAAAACACCATTTTCGATTACTGTCTTTATTACTGCGTAGGCTCAAAACCCCATATTTTTTCGCGCAACGATCAAGTTCCATTTCTTCGCTCTCAGCTTGGTTAATCAATAAAGCGGGGTACGACTCGATAAACCAAGGGTTGATTCGCACACCTTGTACGCAGCTATCCGATAAACGCTCCAGCATCGACTCTTCAATGGCGATGTAATTATTCCCTTTAAAATTTTTCTCCTTCTCAATCCGATGCAGTACAAAGTCGTCTTCTTCATCAGTCGGGAGCAAAACAAGATCATCTTGTTGCCCATCATTTTTTCGAAAAGGCTGTTCGTGTTGCAACATGGCTAGCAAGGTCGCATTAGGCGCAGTCCACCAACTGTGCGCACCTAACTTTGGAGCTACCGTTGCTTGCTCTGGCTGCATCCAAGCAGGTAGTTTTTTAGGTTTCTCTTCAACTTGCGGCAGCATTTTCAACCGTAATTGATGATGCTCAATATCCACAAGACTCTGGTGAGGTTGTAACGCTTCGCGCTCTAAAATACGCGGGCGTGAATCAATAAACTGCCATTCATGCTGCTCAAGAATTTCAGCCAAATCTTTGCTGTCGAGCTTTACGTCATCTGTTTCAAAACCTGGACGGGTAAAGACAGGTTTTTGTGGATTGATAAATGACTTCACATTGCGTTGCAACAAATGAATATTGGTTTTCAAGTAAGGATCGGGGCGGTGCCGCCTCACACGCCCCACCAACTGAATCAGTGAGCGCATAGAGGATGGCTCTACTACGGCCCAGTCATAATCATGGTCGCGCCCCACTTCTGTGACCGGCGATCCCAGCACAATAAAGATATGGTTTGTTTCATCAGACTGTTCAAGCAAGTGTTGCACACGCGGTAAAGCAAAAACGGCCTGGGGCTGATCACGTTTGAGAGTGGTATCAAGCTCATTTTCTATGGCTGAACGCATCAGCAAAGGAAACTGCGAGTGATACACCGCAAGATGCACTTGTGTATTCGCCGGCACTTTACTGTTAAACAACGCCAGCGCAATTTCAATCAGTGGTGCAATATTGGCCATCCGGATTAAGCCAAAACTCACCTTCTTTTTTGTTTTCTCATCGACTGTGTGATTGGCTTTATGCAGTTCTAAGGCACTTTTTAACATGCGTGCAGCAAAAGCTTGGTGTACCTCTTCTTTTTTATGACTGGTGCATTCAATTGGGGTCAGCTCAGCGACTCGCCTCACCTTTTTCTGCTTAACCTCTGCAGCTAATTTTTCTGCACGCTTGTGAGCAAACTCATCGTGTGCAGTTTTAAACAGCGCACCAGTCGCGCAGTCCTGTGCAGTCGCACTATTCTCGTCAATCCAAGCACAACAAATATCAATCGGGGTGTTTGGCTCGCCGCGATTGGCTTGATACTGCTCACGACCCGCACGGTATGCATCATACAAACCTTGCACTAAAGCAGGCGGCAAGGTAGCTGAGGACAACATCACTCGCGAACCCAACAAACCTGCCCAATGCACTAAGCGCGCCAGCGCTGGCAAGTCTTCCAAGCCGTAGTCATCAATTTCATCGAGTACCAGATCACTGGTCATGAGACGTAGCATCGGTGCTATTTGTCGCCCGCCTCGTTTGCTCTCAGTGGCAGGGGTTAAGTGATCCACCGTACAGACTAAAACAGGTGCGGCAACTAAGGACTTGATATCTTGCTTATGCAAAGTGCGCGCTAATAAAGGGTGCGCATCGTAATCCCCCTCATAGAGCACGCCACCGTCTTCATCGATTAAATCCTGGACCGATTCAGAACCATGCTGCGCCGCTTGCTGTTGGTAATATTCAAACAGGTCACGACTGGCTGAACCACCCACCCGGACCGCCAGCTGATCTTCATCGAGGTACATTTTTTGATCGCGATAAGCTTTGCCGGTTTGTAGCGTTAGCGTTCGCAGCCCCAAAGCAACTGAAAACCGAGCACCTTGGCTGGGTTCAGCCAAGGCATACATAATTCGCGCATTGGCGAGGGTTTTACCGCAACCCGTTGAAGCCATATTGACAATAAAAGCACCTTGCTTGGCACTGCGCTCACGTAATGATGTGGCGACATCTGTGGCTTTATCTTGCCAACGAAAGCGTGCAATTGCGCTGCGTTTGCGTAGGCCTTTGTGATTTTTTAAGGTGGGCAGAGAGCGCTCTAAATCCGGCAAGCTGTGACTGATGTAACCGGCATTAATCGCCACACCAATTAAATGTTCTTCGAGTGTTTGATTATATTGCCCGGTTTTGCGGTCTGTATTGGCATAAAGCTTGGTGGTCGGGCTATGCGCAATACGCTGTTTGAGATCATTCAAACTTGAATAATGGTGATCGGCGAGCATTAAACTTAAGCGCGACAAGTGCATCACGTAGAGGTTATCGAGCCAGTGTATTGTATGAGCCGTATCCTGAATTTTAAGCAGCCGAGTGGCTAAACGTGCGGCTCTTTTTTGCCATACCGGATTACTGGTCGGCAGTCCCTGCTTAAAAGACCAATAAGGCTGAATCAGTTTGCTATCGACTCCGGTACAAACTTGATTCCATTGGGCATTAATCTGCTGAAAGTAATGAGCAAATTGATCGGCCTTGACGCCTTGCGGGTCTTCGGGTTTATCCGGTAAACGGTGATGCGACACCACTAGCCATGCCAGCGCTGCAGCCAAGGGTGGTAGTTTTTTAAAAGGCTTATCAGCGCCAGTATCCAAACCATCGCGCTGCAGGTTGCTTAACCAGTTCTCTGCGTCAGAGTTGCCTAAATCAAGCATACGCTGCAACCAAGTTGCATCATCATCTTCACCAACAAAAGCCTGGAACAAACGCAGTGACACCCACTCATGCCGATAAAGGTTTGCACCGTCATGATGAGGTTTCCCCTTTAAACGATTTTGAAAGGCATCACAGGCTTTACCCAAGTCATGCAGCAAAGCCGCAAAAGCACTGAGTAAATAAATGATTTCGCCTGTGTGCCAATCATTCTCGTCGGCTAAACGCAGAATATCGCGCTCAGTGGTATTAGTGGGTACCGCGCCATCAGTATTAAAGTGACTGCTGTTACCTACCACCCATAATAGTTCACTATGATCCAGGCCACGTATCCAGTGGCAGGCCACAGCGGTATTTTTACGCGCGGTTTTACGTAGTAAACGCCTGAGAGTTTTTAATCCGTCCTGGGTAATGGAAGTCTGCCAAGTCCGCTCTCCGCGTCGTTCTGCAAACTGATCCAGTATGCGACGTGATTCTTTTAAAGCCGCTTTATTGCACTCAGACACCAACAGGATATTCACTTGCTAGTTCCTCCTAACTGCTGAGCAATATCCTGAATCGTTTTGATCATATAATCGAGGGCTTCGGCTTGAGTTAAGTTCTCGATACACCCTTGGCGAAAGGCTTGTTCTTCATCACCTCTCGCCGCAGAAATAAAGGCTTGTGGCAAAATCAAAGCATCTTTAACCAGGTCAGCCACATCAAACACCAACCCACCACGACGCGTCTTACCATGCAAAACTGCGAGCCCATGGGGTAAGCCAATCACCCAAGTTGCCGTTGCTCCGAGGCCATAGGCTAAATAATTACCATGGTCTAAAAAACGGTTAGCCGGATCGACGCCTGAGCCTCGCTTAGCGCGAGTAAAATCGCCGTATTGCAATGTATTAGCAGCAATTTTATACAGATGCTTAGTAAGGCGAGCTTCCTCAGTCAGCAAAGCCATGGTGTCTGGACGTGTTGCAATGGCTTCACGTGAGCGCTCTAACAGCTGCTTCAGTTGCGCCGCATCAACAATAAAACCTGCGTCTTTTAAACGACGATTAGTTAACCAATGTTTTTCAACAAAACTCAAACGAGCAAGCTGCAACAACTTAGCAGCTTCTAAGCGTAGGTCATCATCAAACCAAAACTTAACCCACTGCTGCAGATACTCAGTGGGACGGTATTCGCTTTGCGGTGTTAACCAAGCCACTTCAACATCGACTTCGTTGGCACTGAATAAAGGCGTTCCGCCACCACCACAAAAGCCAACTAAAACACCGGCTTTGGCAAGTTCACGCATCGCCGCTTGCGTAATTGAAGTTCCAGTGCCAAGCAATAAAGTTGTTGTATTGGCAATCGGAATATTCCAATACAAAGAGCGGCGTGCTTCATCAGTGACATATTCAACACGACCGCCGTTGACCAGCACACGGCAGTATTGCAGATAGTAAATATTGGCACGTTTTGAGTGTAGGATACTTTTCAGGTCAGATGCTGCTAAGTCTTCCATGATCTTTAACCTCTAATTTTGTACAGCCTATACTGATCAATCTTATCGACTCCAGCCTACAACACCGGCCCAATCGTCGCGATCACATTATTCCAAATCCTGCGGTAATAGGGCCAAGCCAGCACGGCGGGCAGTTCAACTTGACCCGACTGATCGATGTACTCCTGCTGGCGTTTTTCGATGGCTTGGGTGATGCGTTCATCTTGCAGCAGTATATTGTTTTCATAATTGAGGTCGAAACTACGCAAGTCTAGATTTGACGAGCCGATCAAGCTGATTTTGCCATCGACGGTTAGGGTTTTGGAGTGCAGCAAGCCTTCCCGGTGTTCATAAATCACACAGCCCGCATCCAGTAACTTGTGGTAATAACTGTGGCTGGCGGCGGCGACAATCCAGCTATCATTAACCCTGGGAAAGATCAGAGTGACTGCAACACCACGATGGGCCGCTGCGCATAAACCTTCTAGCACGGTGGCATCGGGGACAAAGTAAGGTGTGGTGAGTGTCAGAGTCTGTTCGGCACAGGCAAATAAATTGGAGAACAGTTGCGGCGTGGCACCGCGGCGCTCGGTTGGACCAACGCCCATGACTTGTGCGGCAAAACCTGGGATAACCGGCTCGCTCTTGGTCTTAGCTTCGAATGGAATCACATTAAGAAACTGCCCGGTCGTCTGCATCCAGTCGCTGGCAAACAGCAGTTGGTTTTGTGCAACCACCGGGCCTTCAAAGCGCAACATAATATCGATCCAGGGTGCATATTTTTTCTTAATCAAAAATTCAGGGTCGGCTGCGTTTTGGCTGCCGCAATACGTGATGCGTGCATCGATCACGGTAATCTTGCGGTGATTACGCAGATCAAAACGGCTGGTAATAATGGTGCGCAGCAAATTATTAAACGGTAAAGCCACGGCAACCTGGATCCCAGCCGCACGCATACGCCGCCATAACGCAGATTTGATCAAGGCGCGCGAGCCCAGCCCGTCGGCTATCGCTCTGCAGGTGACGCCGCGTTGCGCGGCACGAATCATTGCCTCGGCGATAGCTGTACCGGTGTGATCAGTCAGCCAGATGTAATACAACACGTGCACGTGGTCAGTGGCGGCATCAATATCGCTCACCATGCTTGTCAGGGTGGCGTTGCTGTCGGCCATCAACTGCGCGCTATTGCCACCCACTGGATGGAAGCCATTGATCGAGCCTGCATATTGAAATACGGGGCGATACACCCGCTCAATCAGAGTACTACTATTGACCGACTCACCCATCAAGTGTGTGGCTTGGGTTTTAATTTCGGCAAATATTTGCTCGTGACGCTTATGCGCACGATTGCCAATATCAATTTCACCAAATAAAAAGTAAATCGCACTGCCGAAATAAGGCAACACAATTAACACAATAAACCAGGCCAAACGCCCAGGTGGCGATAAGTCATCACGCAGTAAAATACGAATGGTGAAAGACAGCACAAGCAAAGCATGTAGCAGCAAAATAACGCTCATTAAGGGTCCTGCACAAATACCAAAACTGCAGCAAGCCTAAACCTATGCTGACTTTTATCCAACTTAAACAGTGGGTTTCTGTTGTCTGCTATGGCCTACCCCTGCACGCTATTAACCTATGTCGATTGCAGAAGCATTTTAGGTTTATTTTTTGCTATCATTATGTATGATGGTTTAAAGAATATTTTGCGCTAGCGCAAGGATCCAGCATGGACAATGTCATTCTCAAGCAGCACTACGACGAGATGTGTGAGCAGCTCAATTTGCTGCAGTGTCTTATCACTGAGCTAGAGCCGCAGTACGCGGTAGTTGCGCAGATTGCGCCGCTGAGTAAGTCGCAAGAACATGAGCCCATCGAGTCGATTATCCCCAGTATTTATAGCGGACAGCAGGCGGCGGAGTTGGCGGCCAAGGCTTATCAAGATCTGCATATTATTGCTGGCTTATCGCAAAAAAGTGCGCGCAGAATGCCGGGGGTGCTGTACTTTGATACGCAGCACATGTCCGGCGCGGCAGATATCGCCGCCTGTGTCTCAGCGATTAATCGCAGTAAACTGGCGATTAAAGAGTATGTCGTCAGTCACTTCAGTACGGCGGCAGCGCGCTTTGATATCCTCAAACAGGCCTGCCCTGGGGTGATGACGGTGCATTTATATCGGCTGATTCGCTGCTATTATCAACAAGATTTAAAATCACTGCGTTTTACTTGGTCACAACAGCAGGCTTTGTTGTATCCCGATAAAGACAAACTGTTAGGCCGAATCAAGCTGGCCATTGAGCAATCGAGCAGTCAAGACTACAGCTTGGTGCTCACCGCCCTGCTTAATCGAGTCAGTCGCGTGCCACAAGGCTGTATCCGCATTCGCCGCCCAGTCAAAGTACAGCCGGTGGCTAATATCACTAAATTATCTGGGGCGGCCGGCCCAGTCACTGCGCCGCTGCCGATTATTGTGCTGCAGGACAGCCAACCCGCGATCAAAATCATCGCTGAGTTTGATGCGCAACTGGCCTCGCAACGCAAAACCCGTTCAGACAAACTAGAGACTGAGTTGCTGGGCCTGTTTCAAGGTGAGGTCATTGAGTATGTGGCGGCGCATGAGTAATGGCGCGGCATACCCTATGGCTGGCGGATGAATTGCTGCGCTGCGCTGGTGTCCTTTATTTACGCTTATCTAAAAAGTTAATCGCCAACCGATCCATCCAACCCCACAAGCGTTGACGGATACGTTCGGTGAGTGGCCGTTGTTGCCAGATTGCTTCGGTGATTTCTAGGCTGTCGTGGAAGTCAGTTTGTAAGCTGTGGCGGACTTGCTCAAGCAATCCCGTGTCGCGCGCTTCCAGATTGTTTTCTAAATTAAAGCGCAAATTCCAGTGATCGAAGTTACAGGAACCGATACTGACCCAATCATCCACCATGACCATTTTTAAATGTAAAAAACGAGGTTGGTATTCAAAGATACGCACGCCCTTACGCAACAGTGCTGGATAATAACGCTGTCCCGCCCAGCGCACGGGGGGTAAGTCGGTGTGGCGGCCGGTCAGTAGCAAACGTACATCAACCCCACGTACCGCAGCTTTACGTAAGGCTCGGCGCACGGCCCAGGTCGGGAGAAAGTACGGCGTGGCCAACCACACAATTTGGTGTGCGCCTTTCAGTGCACGCAATAAGGATTTTTGAATATCGCGGTGTTGGGTTGACGCAGCATAGGCGGCGCGGGCTTTGCCGATATTGGCAAAAGGTAAAGCAGGCCACAGGGCCTTGCACGCGCACCATCACTTCATGCCAGAGGCTATACTCAGCATCCGGCTGCCAAAACTGATCGGTTAAGCCGGCGCCGCCGACATAAGCCGTCTGCTGATCGATAATTAACAGCTTGCGGTGATCACGGTAGAAGTTTTGCAGGCCACGAGTCCAGCGCAAGGGATTATAAAAACGCAGTTCAATCCCGGCCTCGAGCCAATGGCGACGCTGCGTCTGTTTGAATTGGCGGCTGCCAAAGCTATCAAATAAGCAGCGCACGCGGACGCCACGCTGCACTGCTGCGATCAAAGCGGCTTCGATGCGCTCAGCACTGTTGCCGCTGCTGACCAAATACAATTCAATATCAATCTGCTCTTTGGCCGATTCGACGCGCGCCAGCCAGTCGGCAAAGAACGCGGGACCATCAATCAATAAGTGGAACTGGTTAGCGGCGCGCCAAGGGAAAATCAAACCCGCCATGGTTAATCCTCCGTGGTGTTATAGGATGAGGTGTTTGCCTAGTCTAGCCCTGTACAGCTGAAATCATTCGTCAGCAACAGGTTTGACAAGGTACGCTGCGCGGCTAAAATCGACTCCGAGTGTATAGGAAATTAAGCAAAAATTAACTACTGTGTCAGTCTTCATCTGCATCAATCAACTACTGCCGCACTAGCCAAGCGATAGGCTCAAGCAGTTCATTAACCAATCGTTTTGCAACAGGAGCAATACTGACATGACGCAAGCCAAAGCCTATCGTGCCGCTATTTTGCATAGTTTGGGCGATCCCAGTGTACTAGGTTTAGACAACAGCTATGCCTATTACCCCGATGGGATTTTGCTGGTGGAACAGGGTCATATCCGTGATATTGGGCCTGCTCCTGAGGTTCTAGCGCGCTGGCCGGACAGCTTGGCGGTCAGCTGTTACAGCGATAAATTAATCACGGCCGGTTTTATTGATACCCATCTGCATTACCCACAAACCGAGATCATTGCCTCCTACGGAGAGCAACTCTTGGACTGGCTGAATCACTACGCCTTTCCTGAAGAGGCGAAGTTTGCCGACCCTGCCCATGCCCATTGTCTGGCCAGCTTTTTCTTAGATGAGTTACTGCGTAATGGCACCACCACAGCCTTAGTCTTTGCTACTGTACACAAGGCTTCGATAGATGCCTTTTTTAGCGAATCTGAACGACGCAATATGCGCATGATCACCGGTAAAGTACTGATGGATCGCAATGCGCCAGCGCACTTACTGGATACGGTCGAGACGGGCTATACCGAGAGTAAAGCGCTGATTGAGCGTTGGCATCAGTGCGGTCGCCAGCTGTATGCACTCACCCCGCGTTTTGCCCCAACCAGCAGTCGCGAACAGTTGGCGATGACCGGTCGTTTACTGCAAGAGCACGAGGGGCTGTATCTACAAACCCATCTATCCGAAAACAAACAAGAAGTTAACTGGGTTAAATCACTCTTTCCTGAGCGCAGTGGTTATCTTGATGTCTATGATCACTTTGGTTTACTCGGCAAACGCTCTATTTTTGCCCATGCGCTTCATTTAGAGCCGCAAGAATGGCAACGGGTGGCTGAGACGGATTCGGTGCTGGCCTTTTGTCCCAGCTCGAATCTTTTTTTAGGTTCAGGACTGTTTCAACTCGAACGCGCACAGCAACAGCAGATCCGTGTGGGGTTAGGCACAGATGTTGGCGCAGGCACCAGTTTTTCGATGCTGACAACACTTGCCGAGGCCTATAAAGTTCAGCAATTACAAGCTTATACATTGCATCCCTTGCAGGCTTTATATTTAGCCACCTTAGGTGGTGCTAAAGCGCTGAGTTTGGACGATAAAATAGGTAATTTAGCAGTGGGAAAAGAAGCTGATTTTTTAGTGTTGGATTTGCAGGCCACGCCGTTAATCGAAAAACGTATGGCGAATGCGCAGTCGTTGCTTGAGCAGTTATTTATCCTGATTATGCTCGGTGATGACCGTGTGATTGCGGAAACTTATATTTATGGCACTTGCCAATATCGACGTGCCTAGGTACTAAAACGCTGCGCGACTCTAGCGATTGTGTTTAGAGTCGTGCAGCGCTAGGTGGCTATACCTTAGCGTAGAATTTCTGGATTACCTTTACCCGCGACCGCAGCCGCTTCATCGATGGTGAGTAAGGCTGTGCGTGGTAAGTCCTGTAAACGTGCACAAGCGGCCAACACGTTACCCCAGCATGCGCGGTTCACGAACTGCATACCGAACTCATCCAAGGTACCGCCACGGTTACGATAACCCAGCACATAGGTGCTGTTGGCGTTGGGTAAAATCGGCCATAAATGCCCACGAATCACCTCAGGACGCATATGGGTTAGCAGTACGCGCATACGGAAGCGATCAGGGAATAACTGTTCAATCAGTTCATCACTGGCGAGGCTGGCCAGCTCCCAACGGTCGCGTGGCGCACGGAAGCGACCAGGCTCTTGCAAGTAGACCACGCGGTAGCCCATATCGGCCTCTTCCAAGCGCTGCGCGGCACGCAGCACTTGCTCCAACTGGTAGCTACCATTGGCAATCAGCAGTAATGGATCTTTACCTTCATACTCTTTCAGCACAATGGCGCCATCACGGGCCAATTGCTCAGCCTGCTCTTGGGTGAAATAAGCAGGACGCTCGCGCTTAGCGGCAACGATGCAGGCAATTTGCCCACGCGCACTGTAAATCTGCGGCAATAGCGCCAGCATGCTGTTGTGATCGGCTGGGAATAACACCCGTGAGACATCATTCATCTCCCCGAGCATGGCTTCACAGAAAGTGGTGTCTTGGTGCGACTGTTGGTTTTTACCATTTTCCCAAGTATGTGACGTCGCCACTAAAGGCCAGCCTAACCAACCCGCGGGACGGCCCACTTCTTTTTGCTGACGCGAATAAATCAAACTTTGCCGCACCGCGCCGAGCATTTTCACGCAGAAGGCTTCATAGCTGGCAACCAGATTTAAGCCGGACTGATTGGCTAAACAGGCTGAGACCACCGCCTCTTCATTGAGCACAGTAATGATTTTACCATCCACGGCTTCTAAATCACTTTCTGGCTCACTGACGCGGTGGCGTAAGGTTTTTAACACTTCAGTTAAACGGTTGCTGGCCAGCTCATCCGGGTTACCCACCCGTGGACGCAAGTCTGGATTGGCCGCGACGAGATCAACAAAATAACGATCCAGCGCCGCCATGCTCGAACAGGCATCAGCACGGTAATGCAATTCAGGCTGTACCGGCGTTTTCGGATGACGGTTGGCGAGGGGGTTATCACGCTCTAATGGACGCGCTTGTGCTTGATGAGTATTGAGCAAGGCCAAAGCTTCGCGCATCTCTTCTGGCGCGACATACAGCGGTTTAATGTGCTGATTAAACAGCTCACGTGAATGCGCATCGGTATGCGGGTTGCCCGGTAAAGGTAAGTTATGCGCTTTATTTTCATCCGCGCCATAAAAACCGAAACCTTTTACCGTCTCAGCGATACCGTAAGGAATCGGCAAAGGATAGGACAAAATACCGTTGTTTTTTTCCTGGACGCGGCGCTCTAAACGCTGCTCCATTTCCCAAATCGTACAAACAAAGGCTGCCGGATCACGGCCATCAAATTCAATCGGGTCAAAACCACAACCGCGTAAATGGCGCTGGAAGCCTTTTAAGCCTTCCAAGGTGCCCAATTCAGTGCGCTGTTCAATACGACGGCCATTGGCAATCATAATCGGCAAAGCGGGGCCGCAATCTTCAGCGCGCCACCAGCGTGGAATCCAATCGCTGCCGCGTTGTTCTTCAGCCGCACCGTCAGATAAAAACGCCACCAGTTTTTCACCCGGCAATGGCATATGCGCATATTGCAACTCAGCAAAGCCTAAATAGCCGCCTTCAATAATACCGCCCGCCGTGTGCGGATTAACGTGACTGCCTAAAGGCGCTGCCATCGAGCCATCAGAGGCCAACTCATACCCGTAAAAATCATTCAGTAAGCGGTTAATGCCTGCTTCACCACCACCGTAGGCTTGCGCTTGCTCTGGATGCAGATTACCCAGTAAAACGTTAAGCGCTTCGATGGCGGCGACACTGTGGCCCTGCCCCATCAACCAACCACGGGTTTCACCGGTTAAAGCATTCAGCGCCATATAGGCGGCATAGCCGGGCACCATATTCAGTGCACCACCGGTGTGGCCTTCGGGTTGAACTTTAAAATCGTCAGCCGTCAAATCACTGCCGTCTAAGTGTACTTTGCGCGCATAGGTCATATGCACGACCAATGACATACCTGCGGCAGTAATTTTATCCAGCGCATTGAGTTTAAGATATACAGCGGCTAAATCAGGCTGCATGCCTGCTTGGACCAATTGATGGGCAAGACGATATACTGCCGCTTGGGTTTCTGCCGTATGCTGGATAGGGCCATAGCCCTTTTGCCATTGCGCAAACGCTGGCTCAATTGTCGCGTGCTCATTTAAGTCAGCTCGGCTTGGCAATATCTGATGCATATTAATACTCCATACACTCGAATGTTGTGCAGTTTAAAGTCAGTCCAATAAGGTTATCATGATAACCATCAACAACTGTTCAACCAGTAATATTCTATTCATACAGCCAAAAAGGAATTCCCATGGCCTTACTTAATTTTCTCGGTGCCATTCAACAAGTCACAGGTTCGTGCTATTTGCTCGAAACCTTTGACAAAAAGAACATTCTACTCGAATGTGGCATGCAACAAGGCAACCATGAAGAAAATGACAACGGCAACCGTTCACCTTTTGCCTTTAATCCAGAGCATATTGATGCAGTGGTGATTTCCCACGCACACATTGATCATTGCGGTATGTTACCGCGTTTAGTCGCTGAAGGCTTTCGCGGACCGATTTATGCCACCGATGCCACCTCTGAGCTATTAGAACTGATGTTGCTGGATGCGGCGCATATTCAAGAAAAAGATGCGGAGTGGGAAAACCGCTGGCGTGCCCGCAAAGGTAAAGCCCCTATTAAACCGCTCTATGTCAGCACTGACGCAGAACGTGTACTGAAACAGCGTCGCCCTGCCGATTACGAAGAACCCACCCAAGTGGTGCCTGGCGTACAAGTAACCTTTTATGATGCCGGTCATATTATTGGCGCGGCCATCGTTAAACTTGAGTTTACCGAGCCCAATAACAGTGTGCGCACCTTAGTGTTCTCCGGCGACTTGGGCAGCACCTGCTCACCACTGATGAAAACCCCAACCATTCTCAAGCATGCCGATGTGCTAATGCTGGAATCCACCTACGGTGACCGCGACCACCGCTGCAACGAGGAAACCCTCGATGAATTGGTCGCGATTCTTGAACAAGCCGAAAAAGACGGCGGTAATGTCATGATTCCTGCCTTCTCGGTTGGACGCACCCAGGATATTCTGTTTCACTTGGGTCGTTTCTATCAGGAAGGCCGTCTACCACAGCATACGGTATACTTAGACAGTCCCATGGCCATTCGCGCCAATGATATTTACTTCCGTCACCGTGAAAACTTTGATGAAAATCACCGCGCGATGCTGATCAAGCATAATGTTCGTAGCGTGCATGATTGGCTACCGATTTTGAAGCTGACGCCATCGCCAGAAGAGTCCATGGCGATTAACAAAGTCAAAAGTGGTGTCATTATTGTTGCAGGTAGCGGAATGTGTAATGGCGGACGTATTGTTCACCACTTTAAACACAACCTATGGCGCAAAGATTGCCACTTAATTTTCACCGGTTTCCAAGCCCGTGGCACTACCGGTCGCGCGATTGTTGATGGCGCCGAGAGCGTGCGCGTGTTCCGTGAAGATATTATGGTTGGCGCACAAGTCCACACCTTAGGTGGTTTCTCTGCCCATGCCGGACAATCGCAGTTGATTGAATGGGCCGGCCAGTTTGAAAACCGCCCAGAATTGTATTTAATTCATGGCGAGTTAGAAAAAATGCATATTCTGCAAAGTGAATTTAAAAAGCGCTTAGATTGGGATGCCAATATCCCAGAACTGGGCGATCGAATTGCTCTATAAGGGGTTATTATGACGTTTCAGGATGATGATTATTTAGCGCGGCAGTATCAGGTCAGCAATATTAACTTAGAAGATAAAGTTGATGAGCTGTTAAAAATAGCTGTGCCGCCGACCAGCAGCAACTATGAGCTGTACCGCGAGATGATGCTGACCGTGGCGCGTATGGCCGAGGATGATCGTAATCGCTGGGATGCGAAAATCATGATGCAAACTTTGCGCGAGATGGAGGCCTCCTTCAGTTTACTCGAGCGCTTTAAGCGCCGGCGCAAAGTGACGGTGTTTGGTTCTGCACGCACCCAGCCTGAGCACCCGCTATATCAGCAAGCAAAAGAGCTGGGTGCGATCTTAGCGCGGCACAACCTGATGGTCATTACCGGTGCTGGGGGCGGCATTATGGCCGCCGCACACGAAGGCGCGGGTCTAGAAAACAGCCTTGGTTTTAATATCGCCTTGCCCTTTGAGCAAGGGGCCAATGACACTGTAAATGACACTGGGCATTTATTATCCTTCCACTTCTTTTTTTTGCGTAAGCTGTTTTTTGTTAAAGAAGCCGATGCCTTAGTCCTTTGTCCGGGTGGCTTTGGTACTTTGGATGAAGCCTTAGAAGTGCTAACCCTGATCCAGACCGGCAAAAGCCCACTGGTACCTGTGGTGCTCTTGGATCAAGAAGGCGGTACTTACTGGGATAAAGCACTGGAATTTATGCGCGAAGAATTGGCTGATAAAGCTTATATCTTACCAACTGATTTAGGTTTAATGCGCCAAGTCCGCACACCACTGGAAGCCGGTCGAGAAATTGCGCGTTTCTATCGCAATTTCCACTCCACGCGCTGGTTCAAAAACAAGTTTGTGGTGCGCATGAATCATCCACTCAATGAAGCTGCAATGGAAACCTTGCATAAAGAGTTTATGGATTTATGCAGCAGCGGTGACTATGCGCAAGTACCC
>SMEO01000099.1_pt1 | contig 18977 bp, 17 predicted proteins | sample 2456251 | NCBI WGS metagenome assembly SMEO01 (sample SAMN10132594, study PRJNA489261) | soil metagenome | isolation source: day1 control-silt loam soil ammended | place: USA | reverse complement strand
ATCACATCTAATTCAAAACCGTAGCCACCAGATGGAGTCGCACTGTTTAAACGAGCTGCAAAAATTAGGCCTGCGAATGCAGCTAGAATCCCCATATTTACAAATGCAAAGAAAATTACACGTTCAGTTTTGATACCAGATAGCTTAGCTGCTTTTGCATTCCCACCAACCGCATAAATGCGACGTCCAATAGTAGTTCGGTTCATAATGAAAGTATAAAATGCAACCAATATTCCCATAATAATCAATACAATAGGCATGCCTTGATACAAAGCCAATAAGTAAGAAAATGCGATGATAGCTACACTTAATGCTAAGTTCTTCAGCACAAAAAGAACTTTTGACGTACTCTCAATACCATGTAATGCTGCTTGTTTACGTTGACGGAATTCAATCACAAAAAAAGTTATGCTAACTACAATTCCGAGTAAAAGTGATGTGACATGAAAACCTTCAATACCAAAAAAGTCAGGAATAAAACCAGAACTAAAAGCATTAAATCCATCTTCAAATGGACCAACTGATTGACCATCTAGAGCAATTAATGTCAAACCGCGAAAAACCAACATCCCTGCTAAAGTGACGATAAATGAAGGTACTTTCCAATATGCAACCCAATAGCCTTGAATGGCACCGATCACCGCACCAGCCAGAAGACAAATAAACATTGCTGGTACAAAAGGCATTTCATGTGTAACCATTAGGCTAGCTGCCAAAGCCCCCGTCAAACCGACTACAGATCCAACTGAGAGATCAATTTGTCCACTTACAATGACCATGAGCATGCCAAGAGCCATAATGACGATATAACTATTCTGCAAGATTAAATTTGTTAGATTTAATGGTTGTAACAAAACATTATTGGTCGCAAATTGGAAAAATATCACAATAATAATCAATGCACATAGCAAGCCATATTCTTTTAAGCCATTTGCTATGAAATTTGTATTTAGTCCTTTATTATTTTTTCCATTCATTTTGTTGGTAATTGCTGCGCTATTGATATTGTTCATTTTCTTTCTCTCCATTCTTCATAATAGATCGCATAATGGCTTCTTGATTTGCATCTTTTGCCAGAAACTCACCAACAATCTTTCCTTCATTCATGACATAAATCCGATCACACATACCCAATAGCTCAGGCATCTCAGAGGAAATCATGACAATACATTTACCCTCTTGGGCTACTTGATCAATAATTGTATAAATTTCATACTTTGCCCCTACATCAACTCCTCGTGTAGGCTCATCGAGAATTAGGACATCTGGTGCTGTGAATAACCATTTACTAATCACGACCTTTTGCTGATTTCCGCCTGACAAGTTACCCGTATGTTGTTCTACATCAGCACTTCTAATTCGCAGCTTGCTTCGAAATTCATTTGCAGTATTTGTTTCTCGATGGTCATTTACTACTAGATGCTTTGAAATACCTGAAAGGTTGGCTAAAGAAGTATTTTTTTTAATACTTTCTTCGAGTAATAGCCCGTACCCTTTTCTGTCTTCCGTTACATAGGCCAAGCCGTTGTCAATAGCTTTTCTGACATTAGATACATCAATTACTTTGTCATGAATTGAAACTGTGCCACGAATATTCTTACCGTAAGATTTGCCGAAGATACTCATTGCAAGCTCTGTACGTCCAGAACCCATAAGGCCAGCAATTCCGACAATTTCACCTTTACGTGCGTTGATACTGATTCCTTTAATGACTTCACGTGAAGCATGGTTGGGATGATCAACACGCCAATCTTTGACTTCAAATAGAACGTTGCCAATATTTGGTGATCGTTTCGGATAACGATCTTCCATGTCACGACCGACCATTGCTTTAATGATACGGTCTTCGCTTACATCTTCTTCTCGACAATTTAGATAATCTACAGAGGAACCGTCACGTATGATCGTAATGCTATCCGCTACTCTAGAAATTTCATTTAGCTTATGTGAAATAATGATCGATGTAACACCTTGGGCCTTCAGTTCTAATAAAAGGTTTAATAATCGATCACTATCATTGTCATTTAAACTGGCTGTGGGTTCGTCCAAAATTAGCAGCTTAACTTCTTTCGATAATGCTTTTGCAATTTCAACTAATTGTTGTTTTCCAATTCCGAGGTCACTAATTAAAGTATCAGGAGAATCAGATAAACCGACTTTATTCAGTACTTGCTTAGTTTTTTGATAGGAGCTATTCCAGTTAATAATGCCTATTTTGGATTGCTCATTACCTAAAAAAATATTCTCAGTGATAGATAACATAGGGACAAGAGCAAGCTCTTGATGAATAATGATAATTCCTTTTTCTTCACTGTCGCCAATATCAGAAAATTTCTGTTCTTCACCCTGATATAAGATCTGACCATCATAAGAACCATGAGGGTAAACCCCACTCAACACTTTCATTAATGTAGATTTACCAGCACCATTTTCACCACAAATAGCGTGAATTTCTCCTGTTTTGACAACCAGGTCGACATGACTCAATGCCTGAACATGTCCAAAACACTTCTTGATGCCACGCATTTCAAGTATTGTTTTCATACAGCAGTCCTCTGTTGATCAGTGATTGCTGACCAACACTTATCTGTTTTAATCGCCTTAACCTGTGTAAATTTTTATTTAAGTTGTTGAAAAATAAATTATTTAAATTGATTGGCTTTATAGTAACCAGATTTCACGAGAACTACATTCCAGTTATTTTTATCTACTAATTGAGGCTTAACTAAGTAGGTGGGTACAACTTTAGAACCATTGTTATAGGATTTTGTATTGTTTACAGGAACAGTCTGACCTTTAATAATTGCATCAACCATATTTGCGGCAGCTTTAGACAGTAAACGAGTATCTTTAAATACGGTTGAGGTTTGATCACCTTTCATTATTGCTTTTATATTTGCTGGTTGAGCATCCTGACCAGTAATGACAGGCATTGGTTGATTATTACGACCATAACCGACACCTTTAAGAGAAGAGATAATACCTGTTGCTAGATTATCATTGGGTGCCAAAACAGCATGTAGACGGGAACCACCATAAAAGGCACTTAATAAATTATCCATGCGGGCTTGTGCTGTTGCACCTTCCCAACGTAAGGTCGCAACTTTAGCAAGATTAGTTTGTTTGCTACGAACAATAAGTTTGCCTTTTGAGATATAAGGATTCAAAACAGACATTGCGCCTGCATTAAACATGTGGGCATTATTGTCATCTAAAGAGCCTGCAAAAAGTTCAATATTAAATGGACCTTTACCTGCATTTAGTCCAAGTTTGTTAACAATAGAAGTTCCTTGTAGTACACCCACCTGGTAATTATCAAATGTGGCATAGTAATCCACATCTTTTGTTTTCATAATTAATTTGTCATATGAAATTACTTTAATACCTTTCTTTTTTGCTTTGCTTAATACATTTGAAACAGTCGCGCCATCAACAGGGGCAACAACAAGAACTTTTGCACCAGCAGTAATCATGTTCTCAATTTGAGAAATTTGCGTTGGTACATCAAGGGTTGAGTATTGCAAATCAGTCTTATAACCTTTGGCTTTCAAATTGCTGACAATATTTTTTCCATCCATAATCCAGCGTGCTTCTGTTTTATTGGGTAAGGCAATTCCAATTAATTCACCAGCAGCATAAGTAGAATTTGCAAATGCTGCTAAGGCAATCGTGGCTACAGAAGTGGTAATAGTTTTATACATTTTCATTGTAAGTTTCCTTTTGCTTTAAGCATAATTAACATCCGCAGATAGTTTTGAAGTCCATTCAAAAACCTGCATGACTGCTTCGAAAATTGATCGTCACAAGAGCCTAATAGGATCTTATAAGGAGTTTGATATTCATAAATTGAATGCCATAGCTCACCTAGACAAAACTCTATGTACATTTAGTCCAATACAGTGATTGACCATTTATTTAATGAGCTAGTCGACCTAGCACTTTCTTATTTAGAGCTTTTAAAAAAGCTCTTATACAATTTCTCCCTAAATTTTTTACGACGCTCCTGTCGTATTTGTCTATTAATCAATATCATTTCCAATGATCATTGAGTGAAGTCGTTATTAATTGTCTTGGAGTATAGAAGCGTCAAAATGGGAAAAAAATGTCAAAAATTGAAAATGTCTTTTGCAATATAAGGAAAAATAAAGGGGTTTTAATTTATTTATAAAAATGATAAGGCAGCAAGGTTGGTTAATTTCAAAAATGAAAAAGTGTTTTTAGAAATAGTTATTTTTTTTCAAAATCAGCTTGTATAACCTAGGAATCATCAAGAATAAGTAGTTTTTGAAGTTATCGTTATTAAAAGGAAGTATCTGTATGTTAAAAGTAGCAATTCTAGGTGCGGGACGCATCGCTCAAATCCATTCTAAAAGTGCATTTTTAAATACACAATGTGAACTTAAATTAATCGCTGATCCATGGAAAGAGGGCGCTGATAAACTAGCTTCAGAATTAAATTGTGAATCATGCTACGACTATTACGAAGCAATTGATCGTGACGATATCGATGCTATTGTGATTGCAACAGCTACGGATTTACACGTTGATTTAATGATGCATGCTGTGAAAAATAAAAAGCCTGTTTTATGCGAAAAGCCAATCGATTTAGATTTTCAACGTTCAATTGATGCTGTAGAAAAAATTCAACAAAATGGTGGTCAAGTCATGTTGGCGTTTAACCGACGTTTTGATGAAGATACTATTGCATTGAAAGCAGCCCTAGAAAATAATGAAATTGGAAGTGTTCGACAAGTAATCATTACAAGTCGTGATCCTGGTATGCAGCCTGTGGAATATATGAAAACTTCAGGCGGTATCTTTAAAGATATGACAATTCATGACTTTGATACAGCGCGCTTTATTTTAGGTGAAGAGCCGGTTGAAATATTTGCCACAGCAAGTCGTTTGGTAGATGAAGAATTAGTTACTATTAATGATTATGATACCTGCAGTATTACTTTGAAAACGGCATCTGGTAAGCAATGCATCATTAATAACTGCCGTGAAGCAGTTTATGGATATGATCAACGTATTGAAGTACTTGGTTCTCTAGGTTTATTAAAAACGCAAAATCATCGTCCTTCAACGCTGAAAAAATATGCTAAAGACTTTACTGGCTCCCAGCAGCCATTATTGAACTTCTTTTTAGAACGTTATACCAGTTCATATAGAAATGAGTTTGATGCGTTCATCTCTAGTTTAGTATCAAAACAAGCGTTCCCAACAAGCCTATTTGATGGCTTACAAGCTCTATATCTTGCGGTTTGTGCTATGGAATCAGTAGAAAGTGGCAAAGCTATTGCTATTAATCCAGAAGGTCCAGCAAAAAGCCTAGCTGCGTAAATTATCTATACTTATCTCAAAGAAGAGATACTTCAAATTATTTAATAGCTTAAGCAGTGTGTTCAATTACATGCTGCTTAGGAGACTATTATTCGAATATAAGGAAACTAGCAATGGATGCGAGTTTAAGTAATATTGCAGAGGCGCCTGTTAAAAGAAAGGCCATCTCCTTAAAAGCAGCATTGATTTTAGTCATTGTTTTTAATTTTATGTGGGCTTTTTCTCATACTTTACTAGATGTGCTGAATAAACATTTTCAGGATAAGTTTCACATTTCACATGGTGAGTCAGCTTTCATACAAACTGCTTATTTAAGTGCTTACTTTATATCTGCAATTCCTGTTGGCATACTCATGAAACGATATGGTTATAAAAATTCCATTATTGTTGGTTTGCTTCTCTTTGCTATAGGCTGTATGGGCTTTGTTCCAGCTACTCAGGTAGGAACATTTTCTGCTTTTTTAATAGTCATCTTTATTCTTGCATCAGGCTTAGCTTGCTTAGAAATTGTATGTAATTTATATGCAACTAAACTCGGTGACCCTAAGGATGCAACACGTCGTTTAACTCTAGCTCAGGCCTTTGGTGGTATGGGGGGGATGTTTGGTCCCTTAGTCGGTGGAGCAGTCTTTTTTATCCCAGCAGGTACAATAGCAGGATTTTATGTAGAACCTGCAACTTTAACCTATGCAGCTCTTTCTATCCTTGTTTTATGTGTTGTTGGATATATGATTGTGATCAAACTGCCTGAAAGTAATCGGCACGATCAAAATGCTATCCAAGTAAATCCTGACGATACTGTCTTCGAAAATATCCCACTTCATAAGAATAAAAATGTCCGTAAAGCAATGTTGTCACAGTTTTGCTATAACGGTGCACACTTTAGTATAGGTGCCTTCTTTATCAACTTTGTGATTGAGCATTGGCAAGGTATCACTCCAAGTAAGGGAGCCTATTTTTTATCGATCGCAATGTTCTGCTATATGGTTGGCCGCTTTTTAGGTATCTTCATTATGAAATATGTTGATCCAAGAAAACTGCAAATCTTTAATAGTGCTGTCTGTGTTTTAGCTTGTTTATTCGTGATGCTAGGTTATCAATATCTTTCGGTGATTGTATTGATTTGTATGTTCTTATTCAAATCAACACTATACCCAACAATTTTCTCAATGGGTGTACGAGGTTTAGGGAAAAAATCTCAAATGGCTGCATCTCTAATGGTCACTATGTTTGTTGGTGGTGCAATTTTACCTCTTGTCATGGGTTATCTCTCAGATTTAACGAGTATTTCCACAGCATTTATTATCCCTGTAATTTGTTATTCAATAATTTGCTGGTGTGCAATTACTCAAGATCTTACTGGATATAAATTTTCGAAAGCATAATTTTCGTAATACAAATTAAAGGAAATATTTTATGAACAAACCAGACTTATTAGCAGCTTATTGGACCTTAGCTGGAAACGTATACCCAGGTGCTCCAACAGAAATTAGTCCATTTACCTTACAGCAGCGAGTTGAAGCAGCTTCAAAAGCAGGGTGGAAGGGGATTGGTCTTGTGTTGAGTGACCTTCAAGCAACACTAGAACAAAATAGTTTAGCCACTATCCGTCAGCTATTTAAAGATAATGATATTAAATATTTCGAGTTGGAAATTTTGTTAGATTGGTATTTAACTGGTGAAGACCGTAAAGTATCTGATTATGAACGATCAAAAATGATTGAACTCGGTGCAGAACTTGGAATGTGTAATTTAAAAATTGGTGCTAAGCCATTTGAAAACTCACCGAATAGTCTGGAAAACATGGCTGAGGAGTTTTCAAAGCTATGTAAAGAAGTTGCTCAAGTGAATGCGAATGTTGCATTAGAAATTATGCCATTCTCAAGATTGGCTACTTTAGAAGATGGCTTGAAAGTAGTCGATACTGGAGATTCAAACGGTGGTTTATGTTTGGATATTTGGCATTTAGCACGTGGAAATATTGATTTTGAGAAAATTAGTATGGTGCCTGCCCATTTGATTAAATCTGTTGAATTAAATGATGCAGCTGAAGAAATCCAAGGTGATTTATTCAATGATTCGACACATCATCGTAAGTTGTGTGGTCAAGGTTCGTATGATATTCCATTATTCTTAAATGAGATTAAAAAAGCAGGTTTTAACCAACCCTATTATGGTGTTGAATTAATTTCACAGGAACAACGTATTCTTACGCTCGATCAAATGGCTAAAAATGCTTATGAAACAACAATTAGTGCATTTAATTCTGTAGTAGCTTAATAGGTCTTACTCCCCCAATAGTAATGATTAAGCTATTGGGTGGGTAAAAAAAAATTTTAAATCGACTCTATTATGATTATAAAATATTTAATCAAATCTCGATGGATTTAAATATTAGCTATTACATTTCTAAAAACATGACATTAGTCTATAAACAATCCAGGCTTCTATCTGTAACGAGCTGATAGTTGGTATAGGATTAACTATTGGCTTTTCTAACTCTTTTTATCCTATAAACTATAATTCAATTTTATTATTTCCTATTATGACATCTCATCCTCCCTTATCTCATTCTTATTCACTTTTTACTGTTATCTTGGCTCTAGCAATTGGTGGATTTTGTATTGGCACAACTGAATTTGTGGCAATGGGTCTGATTCAGGAAATTGCTAAAGATCTACAAGTGTCTATTCCGGATGCTGGTTATTTTATCAGTGCTTATGCCTTGGGAGTCGTAATTGGGGCACCAATTATTGCGATTACATGTGCCCAGATTCCTCGCAAAAAACTGCTACTAGTGCTGATGTTATTCTACGGAATTGCTAATACTTTAACAGCTTTAGCAGATACTCCTGAAACTGTATTATTATCCCGATTTATTGCAGGACTTCCTCATGGAGCCTATTTTGGTATTGGAGCTTTAGTTGCTGCTGAACTTGCTAATCCTAATCGGCGTTCCACAGCTATAGCATTAATGATGATGGGGCTTACCATAGCTACAGTCATTGGTGTTCCTTTAGCGACATGGATTGGACAACAATTTGGTTGGCGTTCCGGTTTTATATTCTCCGCCCTTATAGCTTTTTTAACCTTAATAGCAATTATAGCTTTTGTACCCCATATCCCTGTTCATAAAACAGCGAGTATAAAAAATGAATTAGCAGGACTTAAAAATATAAATATCTGGTTAACACTAGCAGTAGGCGCGATTGGCTTTGGTGGTATGTTTTCAGTCTATAGTTATATTTCTCCAATTCTAACTGAATACACTCAAACTGATATTATCGTTGTACCTTTCGCTCTTGCTATATGGGGAATCGGGATGGTAATAGGAGGACTCTTAGCTGGGCATTTTGCTGATAAGAATCTCAATAAAACTATTGTGGGAGTTCTAATCAGTTCAGCAATAACTTTCTTACTTGTTAGTTTTATGATGGATAATATCTTTACAGCGTTCATAGGCTTATTTTTGATCGGTATGACTGTAATTGGCCTAGCAAGCACACTTCAAATACGTTTAATGGAAGTTGCTGGTAATGCCCAAAGTTTAGCGGCATCCCTCAATCATTCTGCTTTTAATTTAGCCAATGCTTTAGGTGCTTATTTGGGGGGGTGGGTATTAACTCAAAATATGGGATGGCTTGCACCTATTCAAATCGGTTCTGCTCTAAGTTTAAGTGGATTATTAATTTTTATTATTGCTTTATTAATTGAGAAAAATAGTCAAAAAAATTAATTTTTTTATATTATGGATTTCATTATATTTAAATAGTTAGAAAATAAATTTTTCATCAGTGAAATAAAAAAGCAGCTATAAATAGCTGCTTTTCTAACATATATTTATTTTAAAGAAATACTTCAATACCATTTTTTCCAGCAGAATCAAATAATGCTGCAAGTAAAATTGAAATATTATGGGCCTGAGTCGCAGGAACTTGGGAAGGCTTTTTATTTAAATATGAATCTAGAAAAGCATTTAATTCACGGTCAAAATAAATTGGGTTTCCAATTTCTGCAATATCTGGAGAATATTCAGTTTTCTTGGTTGCCCAAATTTCAGGGAAGCTAGTTTCGTGCCATTCTGTCCAACCTTGTGTCGTACCTTCCACATTACCCGTTTGGTAGAGTTTATAAGATGAAGGTAATGAACGTGAAGACATGATGCCTTCTGTACCATAAGCTGTCATATCCCAGCTTTCTGTCCATGGAAGAACATCCCAAGACATGAAGTCAACGACGACAATTTTATCATCATAATTAAGAATGGCACCTGCAGCATCTTCACGCGATTCTTCACCTTTAAAATCTTTAAATTTGGTGATGCGGGCATTAACAGATTTAGGCATACCAAAATGGTGTAGAACTCGGTCAAATAAATGACAACCAATTACAAAGAAAGCACCACCAAGATCACCTGGTTGTCTCATATGTGCAGTTTCTGCTTCATTATGAGAGCAACCTGCATGAGCACGAATTTGTAAAACTTTACCAATTTTACCTTGCTGAATAACATCATGCATTACATTGATTGAAGGGGCGAAACGCCAACAGTAACCAACCTGAACAAATCCATTATATTCATTAACAGCATCAACAATGCGCTGTGTATCTGCTACACCTCGACCAGCTGGTTTTTCAACTAATACAGCTTTTCCTGCTTGTAAAGCTGCAATGGTTAGATCAGCCATTTCGTAGCTTTTTGAATGAACCAGTACGATATCGATATCTGGATTACTTAAAATATCTTCCTTTGTTCTTACTTCAATATTTAGTGCATCGCAGAAGGGCTTTAGAAGTTCACTTTGGTCTGCTGCACCATAAATTTCAATATCTTGACGGCGTTGAAGTGCTTTTACTCGTCCTGATGTGTGCGGATGTGTAATTCCTAACAACGCAACTTTTAATTTATCTTTTTGCACAATAAAACTCCTGTAAAGAATTTTCCAATTTTGAATACAAGCAAGTTATCTTTTTCTAATATGTGTATAAAGAACTTTTAAGGAAATGATTATTTCAAAATTGAAATAATCATTCATGAATATTCTCTCTAGAATAATTTTAAGGAAAGGATGACTTATTTATTGGGATAATCCAATTTATTGAATAGAACTCCAATAGCGTTCGTATTCTTTATTTTTGAAATCTTCAATTAAAAAATCTATAAATAATCTATTTTTTATCGGCATAAATTGTCTGCTTTGAAAAGCAATGTTGATATTAAGTTCAGGAAGTTTCCAGTCGGTTAATATTGGAATCAATCTTCCTTCCACAATGTCTTGATAAATAATGTATAGCGGTTGAATAAGAATTCCAGCACCATTCAATGCAGCAGATCTTACGATTTGACCATCATTTGTTTCCATAATCGGATTTAATGCAAAATTTTTAATTTCATTGTTTTTAGTGAAACTTAATATCCGTGGATTGTTTGCATGGCTATAAAGTAAAATATCGTGCTCTTGGAGTTCTTCAATCGTGTTCGGTTTTCCTTTTCGCTTTATGTAATCATACGAGGCAGCTAAAATTCGATGTGTAGTGGCAAGTTTTCTAATGGTTAGATTAGAATCTGGTTCGAATTCACGTGTTCTAATCGCAATATCAATATTGCTATCAATGATGTCATGGTAGCGATTTGCACCAATTAAATTTATTTTTATTTTAGGGTAAAGTTTATTAAATTTAGGAATTAAAGGGGTGATGTGCATAATCGCAAAAGAAATTGAAGACGTGATTGTGACAGTTCCTTCTGGTTCAACCGCAGCAGAACTAATCGAAGATTCAGCTTGATCAATTTCAGAAAGTAAATCTTTACACTTTTTATAATATTCAATTCCAATTGTTGTTAATGATAATCGACGAGTAGTACGTTCAATCAATCTTACATTGAGCCTATTTTCTAATGAAGTAATGTGCCTTGTTGCTGCAGCATTAGATATTTCTAATTTTTCTGCTGCTTTATTAAGTGTTCCAAGCTCTGCAACAGCAACGAATAACTCCATGCTCGTTAATCTGTCCATACAATCCTTCCTATTATTTCCTAAATGAAATAAAGATTTTCTTAACCAATATTTTATTTCAATAATTAACAGCTTAGCATGAGATTTATAGGAGTTAGATTCATTTTATGGAAAAATTATGAAAAATCTAGATGAAAGAACGATCACTCAAGCTGTTATAGAAAGAAACTCTTCTTCTTCGAATGAACGATTAAAAGATGTAATGCATTCTTTAGTACAACATCTTCATTCATTTGCCCGAGAAGTTCAGTTAACTGAAGAAGAGTGGGAAATAGGGGTGAAATTCTTAACTGATGTGGGGCAAATTTGCAGTCCAACTCGTCAAGAATTCATTCTTTTATCTGACACTTTAGGGCTATCTACTTTAGTCATTGCTCAAAATCATAAGAAACCAATTGGCTGTACTGAAGCGACCGTATTTGGACCCTTTCATGTCCAAGATGCCCCACATTTAGAGCTGGGCAGCAATATGAGTGAGGGTGTAAAAGGTACTTCTTGGTTTGTTAATGGTGTCATTAAAGATATTGATGGTCAAATCATTCCTCATGCAGAGATTGAAGCCTGGCAAGCAGATGATGAGGGCTTTTACGATGTACAAAAAGAAAATATTGATATATATCAAGGACGAGCTGTTTTTCATGCTGACAAAGATGGAAAATACCATTTTCAAACGATTGTTCCTGAAGCCTATCCAATTCCGCATGATGGTCCTGTCGGAAAAATGCTTGAAGCATTAAATCGCCATCCGTGGAGACCAGCTCATCTGCACTTTATGATCTCTGCTCCAGGTTATGAGCGTTTAGTTACTCATGTATTTAAAGAAGAGGGTAATTATTTAGATTCTGATGCCGTTTTTGGGGTGCGTACTTCTTTAATTGCAGAATGGGTTAAACATGAAAGTGGTATTGCTCCAAATGGCGAATACCAAAGTCATCCTTTCTACACATTAGATTTTGATTTCATTTTAAACAAACAAAAGGTTGAGGCTGCTTAATGATTAATAAAGCTGCGGCATCCCTTGAGGAAGCGCTCTCCCACATTAAAGATGGTGCCACCATCATGATTGGCGGCTTTGGTACAGCTGGTCAGCCGGCTGAACTGATTGATGGTTTAATCGAACTGGGTGTAAAAGACCTGGTGATTGTCAACAACAATGCCGGCAATGGCGACTACGGTTTGGCCAAGCTGCTTAAAACCGGTGCGGTGCGCAAGATTATCTGTTCATTCCCACGTCAGTCAGACTCTTATGTATTTGATGAAATCTATCGTGCCGGAAAAATTGAGCTTGAACTGGTACCTCAAGGCAACCTAGCTTGTCGTATTCAGGCCGCAGGCATGGGCCTTGGTCCAATCTACACACCAACCGGTTTTGGAACTTTGCTGGCTGAAGGCAAACCGATCCTGAACTATGAAGGCAAAGACTTTGTTCTGGAAAATCCGATCAAAGCGGATTTTGCCTTGATTAAAGCACATAAAGGCGACCGCTGGGGCAATCTGGTCTACAGCAAATCAGCACGGAACTTTGGCCCGATTATGGCCATGGCTGCCGATGTCACCATTGCCCAGGTTTCCGAAGTGGTGGAACTGGGTGCACTTGATCCAGAGCACATCATCACCCCGGGGATTTTTGTTCAACACGTGGTTGCAGTAAAACCTGCATAGTCATTGGCATTGGAGTATTAAAAGATGAGTTATAGCAAATTAAGCCGTGACCAGATTGCTGAACGTGTGGCGCAGGACATTCCCGATGGTGCCTATGTCAACTTGGGTATTGGCTTGCCGACCAAGATTTCCAGCTATCTTCCTTCAGACAAAGACGTGTTTTTACATTCTGAAAATGGCCTGCTGGCCTTCGGTCCTCCTCCTGCTGAAGAAGATCGTGATCCAGAGTTAATTAATGCCGGCAAGGAATTTGTGACCTTGCTCGAAGGCGGTGCCTTCTTCCATCATGGTGATTCCTTCGCGATGATGCGTGGCGGTCACCTAGATATTGCGGTACTGGGTGCATTCCAGGTCGCTGAAAATGGTGACCTGGCCAACTGGCATACCGGTGCCCCCGACGCCATTCCTGCCGTTGGCGGTGCTATGGACTTGGCGGTAGGTGCGAAAAAAGTCTTTATCACTACCGATCATGTCACCAAAAAAGGCGAACCCAAGATTGTTGCAGAACTCAGCTATCCAGCAACCGGTCTGAAATGCGTGGACCGGATTTATACCGACCTGTGCGTGATTGATGTGACAAGTGACGGCATGAAAGTGATTGAGAAAGTTGAAGGTCTGTCTTTTGAAGAATTGCAGTCGTTGACCGGTGCAAGGCTGATTGATGCGACGAATAGCACGATTCAAGCTTAAGTTAATACAGAATTCTGGAAGATAACTGAAATGAAAAACGCCTATATTATCGATGCCATCCGCACCCCATTTGGCCGCTATGCCGGTGGTCTTGCCCCAGTTCGTGCCGATGACCTCGGTGCCTTGCCGATTAAAGCACTGATTGAACGTAATCCTTCAGTTAGCTGGGAACGGGTTGATGACGTGATTTATGGCTGTGCCAATCAGGCCGGTGAAGACAACCGCAATGTAGGACGTATGTCAGCACTGCTTGCAGGTCTGCCTTATCAGGTGCCTGCAACCACAGTCAACCGTTTATGCGGTTCATCGCTGGATGCTGTGGCCATGGCTGCACGTGCCATTAAAGCCGGTGAAGCTGACCTGATTATTGCCGGTGGCGTGGAATCCATGAGCCGTGCTCCGCTGGTGATGGGTAAATCGGAAGGCGCCTTTGGACGCAGCCAAAAGCTTGAAGACACCACCATGGGCTGGCGTTTTATCAATCCCGAGCTGAAAGAGATGTATGGGGTCGAAACCATGCCGCAAACTGCGGAGAACGTGGCAGAACAATTCAATATTAACCGTGAAGATCAGGATAAATTTGCCCTGGAAAGCCAAAAACGTACTGCTGCGGCTCAGGCAAGAGGATTCTTCGATAAAGAAATCATTGCTGTGACCATTCCACAGCGTAAGGGTGATGCCATTGTTATTGACAAGGATGAACATCCACGTGCCTCTACAACTGCTGAAGGTTTGGCGAAATTAAAACCGGTGGTGAAAACCGATGGTACCGTGACTGCCGGTAATGCCTCGGGAATCAATGATGGTGCCGCGGCCCTGCTGATCGCTTCGGATGATGCTGTTGCAAAATACAATTTAAAACCTCGCGCTAAAATTATTGGCGCAACCGTGGTCGGTGTTGAACCTCGCATTATGGGCTTTGGCCCAGCGCCAGCGATTAAAAAGCTATTGGCACAAACCGGTTTAACCCTGGATCAAATGGATGTCATCGAGCTGAATGAAGCCTTTGCGGCTCAAGCCTTGGCAGTGACCCGTGACCTGGGTTTAGAAGATGGCTCAAGCCAAGTCAATCCAAATGGTGGTGCAATTGCGATTGGTCATCCGCTGGGTGCATCGGGCGCACGTTTAGTCACCACTGCTTTGAATCAGCTTGAAGCGATCGATGGCAACTATGCGCTGTGTTCGATGTGCATTGGTGTGGGACAAGGGATTGCGATCATTATTAAAAGAGTAGTGAGCTAGTATTATTCCTGAGAGATTGAATTAAAAGGGATCCGTATTTAGGATCCTTTTTCAATATTCATATTCTATGAAATATAAGGCCATGTATTAATATTCGATATAAATAAAAAAGAAAAATCTCAATAAAAAAATAATTTATAAAATAGCTTGAATAGATAAAAATATTAAAGAAATAAATATATAAGATATTGATTTTAAATTAACTAATTTTATTACTGGGTATTCTTTCAATTATGAAAATATAATTTCCTAAATCGTTGTTTTTTACTCTTTTTATAAAAGATACGATGAATTTTATTTGAGTTATCTAGAGTGTAATTAATCTAATGGAAGACATTTTAATTAAAAATCTTGAAGAAGAGCGATTCAAGGCAATTGTTGAAAGCCGCTATGAGGATTTTGCAAAGCTGGCTCATCCAGAAATGACTTACACCCATACAAGTGGAATTACTGATTCTAAAGAATCATATTTAGATAAATTGTTTGGGGGGTTTTATGATTATAAATGGATCGAACACCCAATTTCTAAAATTCAAATTATTGGCGATGTTGCCCTTGTATTTGGTGAAATGCATTCGGAATTAGTCGCTGGAAATATTCAAAAAAATCTAAAAAATAAATCATTAGCGATTTGGAGAAGGGAAAACAACGAGTGGCTTTTCTATGCCTATCAGCCTACACCGTTACCATAAGGAGAAGTAATATGAAAAATGAGTTTATATATGATGTACCGCAGAGCAGAGTAATTTTTGGCGCGGGTTCCCTTAAAAATTTAAAGGCTGAAATTGAAGCTTTAGGTGCTAAAAAAGCATTAATTTTATGCACACCTGAACAGGTTGCCTTGGCAGAAAAGATATCTGATCTGCTTGGTTGTTCTTCTGTGGGAATCTTTCCTAAAGCTGTTATGCATGTACCAATTGAAACAGCCAAAGAAGCAGTGACTGTTGCAAGAGAATTGGGGGCTGACTGTGCAATTGCAGTGGGTGGTGGTTCCACAACTGGGCTAGGTAAAGCAATTGCTCTTGAATATGATCTGCCAATTCTTGCCATTCCAACAACTTATGCTGGTTCAGAAATGACACCAGTATATGGAATTACGGAAAATGGGATCAAGAAGACTGGAAAAGATTCTAGAGTTTTACCAAAAACCGTTATTTATGATCCTGAACTTACTCTAAGTTTGCCATTAGATATGTCTATTACTAGTGGAATTAATGCAATCGCTCACGCGGCTGAGGGCCTATATGCTCAAAATGGTAATCCTATTATGTCTTTACTGGCCGAAGAGGGGATTAGAGCCTTAGCGGATGGGCTAAGACTCTTAAAGAAGAATGACCAAGATATTGAAGCTCGTAGTTTATGTCTATATGGAGCTTGGTTATGTGGTTATGTCCTTGGCAACGTAGGCATGGCGATTCATCATAAACTTTGTCATACATTAGGAGGAAGTTTCAATCTACCACATGCACCGACTCATACTGTCGTTCTTCCACATGCAATTGCATATAACGAGAAGGCTGTTCCTGAAGCGATGGAAAGAATTAAAAGGGCTTTAGGTGCAAAAGAAAGTACTGCTGCAAATGCTTTATTTGATCTTGTGACGGAGCTTGAAGGTCCTACATCTTTAGCAGAACTAGGCCTAACAGAATCTGGTTTGGATAAAGCAACGGAAATTGCATTATCAAATCCATACTGGAATCCTGAACCAATTGAAAAAAATGCAATTCGTCATTTATTACAGAATGCATTTGAAGGGATTCGCCCTAATTAATTTCATAAATTTTTAATTAATGAGTGAACTAATCTGACCTATTTATTTAGGTCAGTTGGATATTTTTGTCTAAAAAATGGAATTTAAAAAATGAAAAAGACGCTATGGATGTATAGTGCTGCACTTTTAATGTCATCACAGGTTGTTTCTGCAATTGAAGTAAATGGTTATTTCCGCACAGGGATAGGCGGGACTGATCATGGGGATATGCAAGAGTGTTTCAAACTGACAGGGGCACTATCAAAATACCGCTTAGGAAATGAGTGTGAACAATATGGAGAGATATTTGCGTCACAAGAGTTAGCAGAGCTTTCTGATCATTCAAAAATTAAAATTAATGGAATGGTTCAATTTTATAATGATTATGGTAAATCATTGAAATTCAGTGGAGATAATGGGTATACCAGAATGAACCAGATTTATCTGGATTGGACCAATGTCTCATTTTTAAATGGTGGCAATTTCTGGGCTGGGCGAAGATACTACAATCGAAATGATATCAATATGTCAGATTTCTTTTATTGGAATCAGAGTGGAACTGGATTCGGAATTGATAATTTTAAGTTAGATAATTTTGCCCTTAACTATGTGTTTTCTAGAAAAGATGACCTATTTCAAGAAAAATATATAAATAGACATGATTTTACAGTTAGTGACATCAAGTTAAATGATAAAAATGAATTGAATTTGGGATTATCTTATATTGATCATGAGAATGAAGGATGGGCATTCACTATCCAAAATATTACCTCAAATATTCTTAATGGTAAGAACACGATTGCATTCCAATATGGTGAAGGACCTGGAACTGGTTTAGGCTATACGGGGAATGTAAGTTTAGACCGAGAAAATACATCATTTCGTATGCTCGATGTAGTGGATTGGCAAAGCCCAAGTAAGGTGCTTAATGGTCAAGCTCAAATACTTTATCAAATTAATGAATATTCACAGCAAGAGGATACAAAATGGTTGTCGGTGGGATCAAGAACATCATACGTTGTAGATGATCATTTCAAGTTAACAGGTGAAATTGGTTATGATCAAATTAAACAAGGTAATGAGACACGCGATCTAACGAAGATTACTATTGCACCAACGTTTACCTTAAAGGGTTCGGGTTACTACGATCGTCCTGAACTAAGATTATATTATACATATGCATTCTGGAATGATGCTGAACAAAAAATGCGAGATTTAGCGAACCCAGATAGCAGCTTCTATAGCACATCCAACGGTTCTAACTTTGGCGTTCAATTAGAACATTCGTGGTAATTTTTTAAGACCCTTTAGAAAAATTGAATTTATGTGGTTTTATTAATAAGGCCACATAAATTTGATACCATTATTATGACGCCTTCGCTCTAAATTTTTAGAATTCTTGATAAAGCTTAAAGCCATTTAAAACTAGATTTTCAATCAACAGAATGTTTCTGTTTACAATAAGCTATTAATTGATTAGACAAGAAGGACAACCAATTTGCATTAATTCTAAATTCATGAGTAGACGTGGACTATAACCATTTTCATCTATAAACGGATAAATGCCAACAAAGTCAGTATGAACTTTTGCTTCATGTTCAATGGAATACAATCTATCTAGAATTCCTTATTATCTAGTTTTTATAGTAATGTAGAAATTACTGAAGCTCATTAGTTAGAGTGAGCTTCTAATAAAATTCGAAAGAATTCATTAAAAGACTAAAAATCAAATTTTCTGAAGTTTTTCTAAGTCATTTACTTTTAAAATAAAGATAAAAAGTACAGGACTTATAAAAATCCATAGAGCAACAAAGCTAATACTATTGCTGACCAGTATGCTCAGCAGAAACATCGCCAAGAGAAGAATACTTCCAGCAGCAGCTTTGACCAAGTTTGGGTATGTGGCAAGACGGGCATATCTGGATTTTTTTGTTCGAGCGATACGTTTATTGCTGACTGCATATAAGCCAAAAAAGGCAAGCCAGATGAGTCCGGCAGCGGCAAGCAATATCATGATGAAGATTCCTGCTGAACAGTTTTGAGTTTTGCTTGAATTTTATTGACCGCCTTTTGCTGCATAGGGCTAATTTTTTGGTGTAAAAATAATGCCAATAGGGCAAATATCCAAAGCATGAGATCAATACGTAAAAATATCCAGTAATTAGTAAAAGAATGGCTTTGTTGCATAAACATTCAAAAGCTGAGTTTTCCCCAATCCATTCAAATTTAAGTGACAACTTGGGTGTGAGGTCTACCTAATTCCGTAAATCTAT
>SMEO01000096.1_pt1 | contig 19341 bp, 19 predicted proteins | sample 2456251 | NCBI WGS metagenome assembly SMEO01 (sample SAMN10132594, study PRJNA489261) | soil metagenome | isolation source: day1 control-silt loam soil ammended | place: USA | reverse complement strand
GTTGCCATGGCTGTTGTTGTCCCTTGGGCTTATCAAGGTGGTGGAGACGACATTAATAAACGAATTGGAAAACAAGCTTTACGGGCATATTTTGATTTACAATCAAAAAGGTGAAGTGGTATTAGAAGTCCAATCAAACGCATTAATAAAAAGAAAGATCTTATCTATTTAACTTACAAACACTTGAAGACCGCTGCATATTCAGTGGTCTTCAAGATCTAGATGTGAAAAAGATGTAAACTCAAATAATCCTTTATCTGTTAATTTAAGTTGCGGAATAACAGGAAGGGTTAAAAAGGATAATGTTAGAAACGGATTAAATGTTTGAGGCGCCCCTATCCTACTAAGAGCATCATTTAGATTATTCAAAGACTGATGAACTACTTTATATCCTTCTTCCGACATTAACCCTGCAACAGGAAGAGATAAGGAAGCTAACACTTCTCCTTCATCCACAACCGCTAATCCGCCATTTGTTTGGATGACTTGTTCAATTGCGACAAGCATGTCTTGATCTGATGTACCAACAACCACTAGATTATGTGAATCATGAGCTACAGTAGTTGCAATAGCACCCTTTTTTAATTGAAATCCTTTCACAATTCCTAAACCAATATTACCTGTTGCTTTATGTCTTTCAACAACAGCCAATTTCAACTGATCTTTTTCAATAGAAGAAACAAAAACTCCATTGTCTACTCTAACGGTTTCTATTAAATGTTTTGTAACTAAGCTATTAGGGATGATTCCAATCACGTTACAACGATCTGATGATAAGGGAATCTTTAAATCATTTAATGTCACCTTACTAGTGTTAATCACAGGAAGTGAAGCACTTTGAATCGACGAGTTTTTTCTAAATAATGACTCGTTCAATTCCCCTTGATTAACGATGCAAGTCCCTTTTTTATATACTTGATGAATCACTAGCTCTTCCATATTTTCAAGTAGAAGAAAATCCGCCTGATACCCAGGTGCAATTGCCCCTATATTACGAAGTCTGAAGCACTCTGCCGTATTCAGAGTAACCATTTGAATAGCTGTCACAGGATCAAGTCCTTTTTTTATCGCTAATCGAACAATATGGTCTACACTACCCTCTTCAACCAAATCATCAATTAATTTATCATCTGTAACAAATAAGCATCTTCGCGAATTTTGCTTTGTAATGACAGGAAGCAGCGCCTCTAAGTTTTTAGCCACCGTCCCTTCCCTAATCATTAGATACATTCCAAGATCTAGACGGTCTTTTGCTTCCTTACTATTTATACATTCATGATCAGTCCGTATGCCTGCTGACATATAAACGTTTAAATCTTCTCTTTTAAGCCCCGCCGCGTGACCATCAATCACACCACCATGATCTAACGTCATCTCTATTTTTTCTAGCATCGTTTGACTGCCAATGGATACAGAAGGAAAATCCATCACTTCAGCAAGACCTAATACTTCTCGTTTTGAAAGGAAAGGCTGCAGCTGTTCCACATCTAATCTCGCACCATTCGTTTCAAAAGGAGTAGTTGGAACACAAGACGGCAACATAACAAATATATCCAAAGGTAGTTGTTTAGCATCCTCCAGCATATATTGAATGCCATCTGTCCCTGCTACATTTCCAATTTCATGAGGGTCTGTTATGACAGTTGTTACTCCATGTTGAAGCACTACCTTCGAGAATTCCGTAGGTGTCAGCATAGAGCTTTCAATATGCACATGACCATCAATAAATCCAGGAACAATGATTTTTCCCTGTGCATCAATGATTTCATTGCCTTCGTATGAACCAATCCCCGCAATGACTCCATCAACAATAGCAACATCACCTTCCATAAATTCTCCCGTAAATACATTTAGAATTTTCCCTTGCTTTACAACTATATCAGCGGGTAATTTGTGTCCAGCAACTAAAATTCTTTTTCTCAAAATTGAAGAATAATGATTCATAAAGTCCACTCCTATATTTAGGTCTAAGTATTATACAATCTATCCAGGTTTTTTCTCTATATGATTTGTATTGTAATAATATACTAATATCTACAAATAAAAAAATCCTGATTACAAAATAATGAGAAAAACACATTTTTTGTAATCAGGATTTTACGGTTCCTGGTAGAGACCCTCAAACCATATTAATGAGGTTATACGCTTCAATTGTATGTATACTAAAAGATAAGATAAAAAAGTTCAAATATTATTGTAAAGGGTTTACTCGCTTATTTTTATTTTACCGAAATCCAGATTTCAGAATAGAAATTTGGATCAGTTGTATTGTTATCATTATAAACTTCTAATGATGGTCCTGCTTGCTGATATCCACTAGCTGGAAACCATTCTGAATAAATTTGTTTCCACGACTCTTGCATAGCATCTGGCATCGGTCCATTCACTTCAAATACTGCCCATCGGAATGCTGGAATGTCTAAAACTGATAATCCTTCTGGCACGTCGTCACCACTGAATTCTGTGGCAATCCAATATTCCATCATATTTTTCAAATCACTATCAGCAACCACACCTAATACACTTTTCATTTGTCCATTGTTTAATTGAAATAATAAATCGACTATTCCATTTTTATTTACTTCATTCCAAAATGTTGAAATCCCCATATTTCCCCCATCCACCATTGGGTACTCTCGTTTAACCCCTATAACTTGGAAAGCAGCTCTTTCAATTATTTTATATTTCATTTACCGACACCTCTCAAAATCCATCTTATGTTCAACTAATATTTTCCCTCATTAAAGTATAATACACAGCAATAGTGTTTCCTCCAAATTGTTCGGTAACTGATGAAACGATTTTCCAACCATTTAATCCGTACTCATTTAATAGGGCATCATTTTCAATGATAGTCTTAAAAAAACCTTTACTCTCAATTTTAATGGTTTTATATTCATATGTATTCATAATCATTCCCCCTTTGCTTGACACTCTATCTCATTATGATACATTAAAATATGTTTTTATATTTTCTTTATTACTAAAAAACATTTAATCATTAGTTTTCTTAAAAAATCTGGGGTTCAAGATGTAAGTTACACTTTATGAATTGGAGTGCTAATGAATAGCGATCCTTACAATGGCAAAAATGAATAAGATAACAACTACTATCACGAAAGAAAGGTACACTGCATGAAGAAAAATCAACATGAATTAAAAAGAGGTCTCCTGCCTAGACATGTCCAGTTTATAGCATTGGCTGGCATGATTGGAACAGGTATTTTTAAAGGGAGTTCTGATACCTTAAATATGGCGGGTCCAAGTGTCGTAGTAGCCTATTTAATAGGCGGACTATTATTATTTATTGTCATGGCTGCTTTAGGGGAAATGGCCATCGTATATCCAAATTTAAATGTTCAACATCTTATCAATAAAGCATTTGGATTTCAAATATCCTATATTGTAGGCTGGCTCTATTGGATTAATTGGATTATCGTAATTATTGTGGAATTAATTGCCGGGGGAAGCTTTTTACAGTACTGGTTTCCCAATATACCATTATGGCTGTTAAGTATCATTTGTGCGGCATTCATAGTAGGAATCAATTTATTTCAAGTTAAATACTACGGAGAACTCGAGTTTTGGTTTGCAGGTATTAAGATCATTACATTAGTTGCGTTTATTATTTTAGGAGCTCTCATCCTACTGGGTATCTTCCCTAGTTCACATCCTGCTTCCTTTTCTAATTATACGGCGAATGGTGGCTTTTTCCCTCACGGAATATCAGGAACAATCAGCGCCTTTTTAGTGGTGATGTTTTCATATGGTGGTGCTGAATTAATCGGGGTAGCTGTCACTGAAACAAAGGACTCTGAAAAGGTATTACCGAAAATTATTAAAGGCACCGTTTGGCGGGTCATTATTTTCTATATCTTGCCCATCCTTATTATTTGTGGAATCATTCCTTGGAATGAAGTAAGCTCAGTAGACAGTCCTTTCGTACAAGTATTCAGCTTTACAGGACTTCCAGGTGCAGCTCATGTGATGAATTTTGTTCTTTTAACAGCTGTCCTATCAGCAGCAAATTCAGGTATTTACGCCACCTCCAGACTATTATATACAATGTCTCAAACTGGAGAAGCGCCTAAATTATTTTTGAAAATAACGAAAAAAGGCATTCCACTTAACGGAATACTATTAACTACATTATGTATTTTAGTTGGAGTCTTTTTAGCTTATTTGACGCCTAATCAAGTTATCAGCTATCTTATGAGTATTCCTGGCTTTACCGTGTTATTATTATGGATTAGTATTTGTTCTGCTCAATTAAAGCTTCGTCCTCAATACACTGATCAATTAGGGTTCCGGATAAAATGGTACCCCTTTACAACGATATTTGGCATATTAGCTTTAAGTTTAATTTTTCTATTCTTTATCTTCAATAAACAAAATATTATCGGCACTATTGTATGTCTAGCGGCTGTAGCTATACTTACTGTTTTATCTTTTATGATGAAATTAAAAAAAGAAAAGTGACTTCACGGAATCTTCCGAAACCTGGAAAAAATCTATTTAAGATTAATCAAAAAGGGCAAGCACTACTAAATAGTAGGTGCTTACCCTTTTTTAATGAATGAAAGACTTTTCAGTTCGATGAAGAGACCCCCACTGATGGAAGTTCACTTAATTATTTTTTTGTTATTTTTAACATAATTAGTTGATTTATACATGTATATTTTATAATGTAGCTTTGGGTGGAATAGTATTATAATTTTCTATTTCACTCAGTTAATAAGTTGAGATAAATGAATTGATATCAAGTTTTAAGGAGGTTTTTCATGGCAACAAAAAAGAGTCAACAAGGATTTATAGTTGCAGGGCTGTTACTGTCACTTCTTATGTCATCAATGGATAATACTATTGTAGCTACAGCCATGCCAACAATTGTAGGCGAACTAGGAGGATTAGACAAATTTATTTGGGTAACCTCTGCATATATGGTTGCAGAGATGGCAGGGATGCCGATTTTCGGTAAACTTTCCGATATGTTTGGACGAAAGAGATTTTTTATGATGGGCATGGTCCTATTTATGTTTGGGTCCATTCTTTGTGGAACGGCACAAAGTATTGAACAGCTAAGTATTTACCGTGCGATTCAAGGAATTGGTGGCGGCGCATTAGTTCCCATAACTTTCACGATTATATTTGATATTTTCCCTCCAGAAAAACGCGGAAAAATGGGCGGTCTCTTCGGAGCAGTTTTCGGGTTATCCAGCATCTTCGGGCCTTTATTTGGGGCATATATTACAGACTATATTAGTTGGCATTGGATTTTTTACATTAACCTACCTATAGGAATTATTTCAGTTATTTTATTAGGACTACATTATAAAGAATCACTGCAGCATCAGAAACAAAAAATCGATTGGATTGGAGCTGCTACCCTTGTTGGGGCTGTCGTCTGTCTCATGTTCGCCCTTGAGCTTGGGGGAAATAAATATGCGTGGGACTCCATAAATATCATTAGTTTATTTTCAGGTTTTGCGGTTTTATTTATCTTATTTATATTTGCGGAAAGAAAAGCATCAGATCCTGTCATTTCTTTTTCAATGTTCAAGGATCGGTTATTTGCAGGCAGTACTATTGTAGGTTTGCTTTATGGCGTTGCTTTTATAGTGGGTGCTGTGTTCATCCCCATCTTTATTCAAGGTGTAACGGGAGGTACCGCAACAAACTCAGGACTTATTTTACTACCAATGATGCTAGGTGTTGTCGTATCAGCCCAAGTTGGAGCAATCAGTGCTGCAAAATTTGGTTATAGAAATGTTATGCTTGTTTTCGCGATTGTATTTGTTGTAGGAATGTTTTTGTTGAGCACAATATCTGCAGACACATCAAAAAGTACTGTAACATGGTATATGATTATCATAGGCCTTGGCACGGGGGCTTCCTTTTCCGTTTTGAATATGGCAGCAATTCATAATATTCCTCCTGAACGTCGTGGATCTGCAAATTCTACGGTTTCGTTCGTTCGTCAATTTGGAATGACAGTAGGTATCACAGTTTACGGCATCATACAGCGTAATGTTTTTTCTGATAATTTTAATGGATCAGGTCAAATGGTAAATGGAGGAGCGATTAGCAGCGATCCACGAGCTCTACTTTCTGAACAGGCCCGTGCTAGTATGCCTGAAACAGTGCTTAATAAAGCAATTGATATACTCGCCAATTCAATTGGCTACACATTTTCGTGGGGACTAGTTCCCGCTGTGTTAGTCGTAATATTTGTTTTCTTGCTGACGAATGATCGATTGGCCGGAAGTAAAAAAGTCAATAAAGAGATTCAGGCAGTGAAGAATAGCACTTCTTCTTAAAAAAATTAGCAAGTAAAACACGACTTATCTCCCGAATGGAGAAAATCAATTTATCTAAGGCTCTTATATTGATTCGTTAGAGAAGTTAAACTTGCTAAAAGTGAAATAAAGGAACAAGACATGTATAGTATGTCTTGTTCCTTTATTTTCTTAATTTTACTTGTTTTCACTCTCATTTTTTCCCTGTATCTTCATCAATTTCCTTTAAAGACTTGACTTTACCATGTGGGTTTTGCGATTGTTTACGTACTGTCCATTGTCTTTCTTCTTGACGTTTAGATTGTGTCATTATCTATTCCCCTTTACAAGTTAATCTATAATAGATTAACCATAAGGACAATTTTCATACGAGAATTAAATTTGTTCTAACTGAAAATAATTAGATAGCTCGATGATCATAGCTCCCATCCTCTCATTTTCAGGCGCCAGTATTCGCTCAATTCCTTCTTCTCTCAAAGCCTCTGCAGTCACTTTTCCTACTGCAACAGCTAGTACATCTGCCTTAAAAGCATGTATGATTTCGTCCAGGCACCCTTTCTCCCTTGCAAAGTTAAAAAGAGAGTGCACCTGAATAGCAGTTGTAAAACATACGGCATCCACTTCATGATTAATCAATTCTTGACATAATTTCGATACTGTCTCAGATTTAGGAGGAATATGTTGGTAAGGAAGAATTTGTTGAACCAATGCTCCTCTGTCCTCGAGAAACTTTATTAATGATGGAGCAGATTCACCATGAAGCTGTACCATTACCTTTTTTCCCATAAAATCATAAGCTTTTAAAGCTTCGGTCAACCCACGGGTCGTCCCATCGCTATCTACTGCTACTGGTTTAATCTCTAGTTTTTTTAGCGTAGAAAGTGTTTTGTACCCTCTAGAGGCTACTTTAGCTTGACGAATGCAGTTTAAAAACTGTTCTGCAAACCCAAGTTTGTCTGCTAAGTTTAAAAGAGTTTCTGTTCCAATCCCCGTAGTAAAGATAACCCAGTCTGCTCCTTCCTGAACAAACTTCCGTAAATCAGGTTCTACCTCCTTATCCGCTAAAAATACCGTTCCTTGAAGAGACCGCACAACTGAAACTCCACCTTGTTTTTCAATTAAAGTGCTCATCTCTTCCGTTTTACGTGAAGCACCAAGAACAACCCGCTTGCCTTCCAAACCTTTCGCCATTCAAACCCCTTCTTTCTATATATTCATCAGTAGATCAATCTCATAATAGTTTTCGACTTGTCACCCATAATGGCGGGACTTGATGCCAAAAGGCTCTCTTTTCTTATACTATCATCCATAAGGGATAAATTCTAATAGTATTAAATAGAGTGCAAACTCCTAGGGGAATTTACACTCTTATTTGGAATATTAGTTTTATTTCATCCATTATTATTGTCTAATTTAGATAAAAAAATCTTTATACAGCGTTCGAAGCGCATCGCCTCGGCTGATAATTCCAACTACTCGATTTTCCGAATCAACGACAGGTATTTTTTTAAAGTGATGTTGAGAGATCACTTTTATCGCCTCTTCTAAATGATCTTCAGGAGAAAGTGTTGTAATCTTATTATTTTTTAATAATTTAGATACGGTATCATTCAACTTACTTTTCACCGTTTCATCTAAATTTTTCCCGGGTAATACAGAAACATATGTAAAATAGTCTTTATAAACAGACTCTTTCGGAGCTAGGTAACGTAAAATATCCCCATCAGATACTACAGATATTAACTTTTCATATTCGTCAACAACTGGCACGCCACCAATTTTATTTTCAATAAATAATTGCAAAAGTTGTTTTAACGTATAAGTTGGTCTTGCAACATAGACATCCTGAATCATAAAATCCTTTACTAGCATTTCAATCACTCCTTTTGTCAACTCTATAAATAATTAGGCTACAATAATACTATACGATTTCTGATACAGATAATCCTTCTATTTCACACTATTTTCAAAAAATTATTTTTATTGATAAGTCATTTGAATGTCCTTGCTGCTTGAATGGCCTTCTTCCAACCATTATATAATTCTATTCGTTCGACTTCCTCCATACTTGGTTGAAAAGTTCTGTCAACTGCCCATTTGTTAGCAATTTCCTCTTGATCTTTCCAAAAGCCAACAGCTAATCCCGCTAAATATGCCGCTCCAAGTGCTGTTGTTTCATTAATTACAGGCCGCTGAACGGGAACATTAAGAAGATCACTTTGAAAGCTCATAAGAAAGTTATTCCTTACTGCTCCGCCATCCACGCGAAGAGTTTTTAATTGAATCCCTGAATCTGCTTCCATCGCTGCGAAAACATCCTTCGTTTGATAGGCTAGCGCTTCTAACGTCGCCCGAATAAAATGCTCCTTCGTTGTTCCTCTTGTCAATCCAAAAACGGCTCCCCGAACATCACTATCCCAATAAGGAGTACCTAAGCCAACAAATGCAGGAACAAAATATACCCCCTCTGATGAGGTTACACGGGTTGCATATTGTTCACTGTCTTTGGAATTTTTAAACATTCTTAAGCCATCCCGAAGCCACTGAATAGCTGAACCAGCTACAAAAATACTTCCTTCTAAAGCATATTCCACCTTGCCATTGATTCCCCAGGCAATAGTTGTCAATAAACCGTGCTCGGAACTTACCGCTTTATCACCGGTATTCATTAACATAAAACAACCCGTGCCATACGTATTCTTTGCCATACCTACTTCAAAGCATGCTTGACCAAATAACGCAGCCTGCTGATCTCCTGCAGCACCTGCTATCGGAATTTCCTGACCGAAGAAGTGAGAAGAATCAGTTTTCGCATACACTTCTGAAGAAGGCTTTACAGTAGGTAACATTTCTTCGGGGACTTGTAAAATATCCAATAACTCATCGTCCCATTTTAAATCATGAATATTAAACATCAATGTCCTTGATGCATTTGAATAATCTGTAACATGAGCCTTTCCAGCAGATAGCTTCCAAATTAACCAAGTATCAATGGTTCCAAACAATAATTCTCCAGCCTCTGCTCTCTTTCTTGCCCCTTCAACATGATCAAGAATCCATTTCACTTTCGTTCCCGAAAAATACGGATCAATTAAGAGTCCTGTTTTTTCATTAAACATGACTCCATGACCATCTTTCTTTAATTGTTGACAAATCTCATTCGTTTGCCTGGACTGCCAAACAATCGCATGATAGATAGGTTTTCCGGTAACTTTATCCCAAACAACTGTTGTTTCACGCTGATTTGTAATACCAATTGCATCTATTTGCGAAGGCTTTACGCCCGACTCTGATAAACAAGAAGCAATGACAGATAAAATAGACCCCCAGATTTCATTCGCATCATGTTCTACCCAACCTGGTTGCGGAAAATATTGCCTGAATTCCGTTTGAGCAATGTGGACCACTTGACCACTCTTATTAAATAGAATCGCTCGAGAACTTGTAGTTCCCTGATCTAAGGATAAGATATACATTTCTACTATCATCCTCCTCCCCCATATTAAACCTATGTTTATTTTACTAAATAATCCAAAAATGAACAAAATATTAGTAAAAATGTTCGCACATTTACTTTCACTCTTTTACAATGAAAATAGAAACTATATATGGAGGTATTTGACATGAACAATCATGAAATTGATTACAAAATCTATGGTGATGATATGCAATTTGTACAAGTCGAATTAGATCCACAAGAAACGGTAGTCGCTGAAGCAGGAAGCTTTATGATGATGGATGGAAATGTAAGAATGGAAACAATTTTTGGCGATGGCTCTTCATCAGGTGGCAGCGGGTTAATGGGCAAACTGTTAGGTGCAGGAAAACGATTAATAACTGGTGAAAGCTTGTTCATGACTACTTTTACTAATGATGGCTCAAGTAAAAGTCATGTTTCCTTTGCTGCTCCGTATCCTGGTAAAATCATTCCGATGGATTTAAGTCAGTTGAATGGCAAAATTATTTGTCAAAAAGATGCTTTTCTTGCTGCTGCGAAAGGCGTCTCAGTTGGCGTCGAATTTCAACGCAAGCTTGGTGCAGGTTTCTTCGGTGGAGAAGGTTTTATTATGCAAAAGCTAGAAGGCGATGGCATGGCTTTCGTTCATGCAGGTGGTACGATTATAGAAAAAGAACTTGCTCCAGGCGAATTATTACGTGTCGATACAGGTTGTTTAGTAGCGATGACTAGTGGCGTTAATTATGATATTGAATTCGTAAAAGGGGTTAAAACGGCTCTATTTGGCGGAGAAGGCTTATTTTTTGCTACCTTACATGGACCAGGGAAAGTTTGGGTTCAATCCCTTCCATTCAGTCGCTTAGCTAGTCGTGTTTTTGCTGCTATGCCAAGTAGTGGCGGTTCTTCTGACGAGGGAAGTATCGCCAAAGGAATCTTTAACTTATTTGAAAAATAAAAAGGATGGCTACCGATTGATTCGGTAGCTATTTTGTTTACGACTTTTATTTTGGGCAATATCTTAAAATGATGTATGATAAATGTATCAAATAACTTTTCAAAATTGGAGGAATATAATATGGATCTTCTTAAACAAGTATTTTCATTAGGTTTAGGTGCAGCCGTTGCCACAAAGGAACAAATTGAAAAGACCGTTGACTCCCTTGTCAAAAAAGGAGAAGTAAATAAAGAAGAATCAAAAGAACTTATTAATCAATGGGTGGAAAAAGGCGAACAAGCTAAACAAGATTTAGATGATGTGATTAAAACTAAAGTAAATCAAGCCTTAACTAGCTTAAACCTCGTGACTAAAGATGAGTTTAATGAATTAGAACGCAGAATTCGATTATTAGAATCTAAAGAAGAATGAGCCATTAATCTGGAGGAATTTGCATGTTCAGCAGGAAAATTAAACACGCGCAGCGATATCAAGAAATTATTAATGCATTTTTACGTAATGGATTTAGTTATTTAGTCTATCGGTTAGGTTTAACAGACAAATCTTCCTCTAAAAAGCTGGAAAATGCAGAAATAAATATGAACCTGCGAAACATTGGTGAAAAACTTCGAAATATTTTACAAGGATTAGGTCCAGCCTTTATAAAGCTTGGACAAATTGCTAGTACACGACGAGATCTTGTACCAGAAGAAATTACCAAAGAGCTAGAACAACTACAAGATCAGGTCACCTCTTTTTCCTTTAGAAAAGTAAGAGAAATTATTGAAGATGAATTAGGTGATACACTTGAAAATCTATTTCAAGATTTTAATGAAACACCTATCGCAACCGCTTCAATAGGTCAAGTTCACATAGCCCATCTACTTTCTGGAGAACCCGTCGCTATTAAAATTCAACGACCAGATATCCAACCCATTGTCGAAACGGATTTAGAAATTCTAGATGGTTTAGCGAAACTAATGGAAGCCAAGCTTTCATGGGCGAAAAATTATCAAATCAGAAAAATGATACATGAGTTTACCATCTCCTTACTTGATGAGTTAGACTATAATATTGAGGGACGTAATGGAGATCGAATAGCTAAGCAATTCAAGCAAAATTCATTTATACATATTCCAAAGATTTATTGGCAATTCACTACAAAAAGAATCCTTACGATGGAGTTCATACAAGGAATCAAAGTCTCCCACTATGAACAACTCGATGAAGAAGGTTATGACCGAAAATTAATTGCTGAAAGACTCACACAATCCATGCTACATCAAATATTAATGGAAGGGTTCTTCCATGGTGACCCTCATCCTGGCAACATTTATGTGTTACCAGATAATAAGATTTCCTACTTAGACTTTGGGATGATCGGTCGATTAAGTGATGATATGAAGTACCAATTTGCATCACTCGTTATCAATTTACAGCATGGGAATACAAAAGGAATGATCAAAACATTCTCATCAATGGGGTTACTTTCTGATGAAACAAACCTATCTTCCTTAAAAAATGAATTAGATAGTCTCAAGGTTAATTATTATGATATTCCATTAAGCGAAATAAGTTTAGGTAGTGCGATCACTGACATATTTACCATAGCCTATCATCATCAAATTCAAATTCCATCAGATTTAATGATTCTCGGAAAAACATTGCTTACTTTAGAAGGAATTATTGAAAAGTTAGATCCTAACTTCAGTATCATGAAGGCTGTCGAACCCTTCGGTGTACAACTTGTACGTAATCGTTATAACCCAAAAAGCATCATAAAAAACTCTTGGACCCAGATTGTTGAAAATGTTGAAGTTCTATCTGAATTACCAAAAAGTCTTAAAGAAATCACCTCAACGATTCAAAAAGGAAAGCTCCGCTTAGATATTAATGTCCCAGAATTACAGCTTTTCTTGCAAAGACTTGATAAAATAAGCAATCGACTTTCCTTTAGCATCATCCTACTTGCTTTTAGTATCTTAATGGTCGGGTTAATTATTGCATCGGCACTAACCGGTCATACAACGGTCTTATGGAGATTACCTGCTATTGAAATAGGCTCCGTTATAGCAACCTTAATGTTTTTATTTATGCTCTTTTCTATTTTTAAATCCGGGAAAATGTAATAAGAAAAGCGGAAGTTCCGTTTTTGTGAAAAACAGAAAGAAGGGGCTGTTCGAAAAGGGCAAATCCGATAAAATCCCAAAATTAAGAATGCTGTTATATCAACATTATTGAACATGAAAAGGGGCATCCAAAAGTCGATAAATTGACTTATTGGACAGCCCCTTCTTTCCATGTGACAACATTCTTTCCGAAAAGATTATTCAACAAATACCGCCGTACCATACGCAATAATCTCGCAGGTATTTTGCATGATGGCTGAAGTTTCCAATCGGACCATAATAACGGCATTCGCTCCTTTTGCTTTTGCGTCATCTGCCATTCTACCAATTGCTTTCTGTCTTGCTTCCGTCATCATTTCTGTATACTCGTCTATTTCACCCCCGACAATGGTTCGAAGACCTGCTAGAATGTCCTTGCCAATATGCTTTGACTGCACTGTATTACCTTTCACAAAACCCTTTAACTCTCTTATTTCCTTTCCAGGTACAAAATCAGTAGTCACGATAATCATTTAACTCCTCCTCCTCCTCCTCCTTCTTTCTTGAACGTCTGACTAACAAATAGAAAATTATCGGCATTGGCGCTTGAATTAAACCAATAATCCCCCAAAACCAATAGTTCATCCCATTTTTTCTTGCATCAATGAACAAATAAATACTCTGTATTAGCAGGATAATCGCTGCGATTGGAAGTATGATCAAATCTACCTTAGTCATGACCCTTCATCTCCCTTTTCTTACCGAATTCATAACTTGTATACCCTATTAAAAAAAAGAGAGTAAATCCTTGTAAACTTAGAAATAAAATAGGCATCTGAAACAATGTAGTAAACATAACACTTAAAATTATGAGAGCAACTGTACTAAATACAATAAGGTCCAGTCTCCATTTTTTTCGAATTTGCTTCTTGTGATCCACAATCTTTTGTTCAAACCACTGTAATTCTGGAGTTGAAAATGAAAAAGATTGTTCTAATTTTTCAAAGCTTTCATGAATAGAACTAGTCATTTTTTCCTCAGCTTTGTTTAATTGGCCGTCCAAATGGTTGTCGCTCTTGATCATCTATAACCAACTCCTTTCTAACAAGTTGAATTCCTTTATGTACCCTTGATTTAACCGTACCTTCCGCTAGTTGAAGCATAGAAGCAATCTCATCATAGGAATACCCATAATAATGCTTTAAAATAATAGGAATCCTAAATTCATCTTTTACTTTTCCTAATGATTCCAACAAATTGTTCCAATCTTCATTAGCAGATTGTGCTTGCCAACTTATCATCCTTAATGCCTGTTCTTGACTTTGCCAAGAATCTTCTCTTTTTTGTTTTCGCTTTTGATCGATATACAGTCGTGTAGCAATTGAAATTAGCCAAGTTGAAAATTTTGATTTGCCATTAAACTTCATAATATGTTCAATCGCTTTTGCCATCGTTTCCTGTGCCAAATCTTCAGCTACCTCCAAGCTATATGTTAACTTTATTAAATAATGAACGAGAAACGAATAATTGTATTGAAATAAATGGGCTAAAGCTTGGGTATCACCTTTTTTGGCTAAAGCCACCCATTCCTTTTCATTCAATTCACTCACCACCTTCATCACTTACCCTTTATTAGTATGACGTATAACTCCAGCCAATCGTTCATTTTATTTTTCATTTATTTTGATGATTAGCCATTTCTGAAATAATTTTTTATTAAAAGTAGAGAATAGAGCTTAGAACAGTTACTCTGTTATTTCATTATAAAAGGAGACAGACTATGCAAAAAAAAGCATGTATATGGATTTCGTCTATGTTTTTGATATTCTCTTTCTTTATTATCCCTAACAGTAAAGCGGCAGAACCTAATAACAGCAAGATAGACGCAGAAAATCAAGTGACGATTACAGCTTGCTCAAAACTATCAGAAATGAAAATTCCTGCTGAAAATATTGGCTTACCATCAAAGGGAGCCACTATAACATCCGCAGCATTTATTTCAGGAAAGGAAACAGGTAACAAAAACGGTGATTTTTGCAAGGTGCTAGGTGCCATTCATTCTATAGACAAGCATGCACCTGATATTCATTTCGAAGTAAATCTTCCTGTTAAATGGAATCAGAAGGTTCTACAAATGGGAGGTGGTGGATTTAATGGAACGCTAATTACAGGATTAGAGCAATCGAAGGGTGAAGATGTAAACAAGCCTACTCCTTTAGCCAAAGGGTATGTTACCTTTGGAAGTGATGGTGGTCACACTGGCGGAAAATGGGATGGATCATTTGCTATGAATGAAGAGGCCTTGTCTAACTTTAGTAAGGATCAAATTAAGAAAACCCATGATGTGGCGATGTATATAATCAAGAGCCATTACAACAGTAACCCAAAACTAACATACTTTTCAGGCGGCTCCAATGGAGGTCGTGAATCTTTAATGGCTATTCAACATTGGCCCGAGGATTATGATGGTATTATCACTTTGTATCCTGCCTTCAACTGGACGGCCAAATTCATAAAAGATAATCGAAATGTAAAAGCCCTTTATGCTAATCGATTGGGCTGGTTAGGTCCAAAAGAAAATAAACTAATTAATCATACCGTACTTGAAGTTTGTGACTCATTGGATGGTGCACAGGATGGAATTATAAGTAATACTGAAGCTTGTACCAAAAAATCTACCGATATTCTTGAACGCTTACGTAAATCCCACCTATCAGAAGCACAAATACAGGTGATTAAGACCTTCAATTCACCCATGAAGCTAAACTTTTCACTTGAAAACAAGGTGAACTCAAGTCCAGGATATACACAACTTGTAGGAGCTGACATCGGTGTACAATTAGGACTGGATGAAACCCTAACTATTCCATTGCCTGAAAATGACGGCACAAAAGGAGTAAAAATGGGTGTATTTGCTGACCAAAACATTCGCTACATGGTGACTCGAGATCCCTACTTTAATTCTTTCACTTTCAATCCTAATGAGTGGAAAAATAGACTTCGTGAAGTATCCAAAATGATGGATGCTACGAATCCTAATATCTCTTCTTTTATAAAAAAGGGAGGCAGAATCATTTTAGTGCATGGCACGGCAGATGAGATTGTTTCACCATACGGAACGATTGATTATTACAACCAACTCAATAAAAGATTTGGAAAAAATACGCTTGATACATTCATGAAATTTTATATTGTTCCTGGCTATGGTCATGGTAATGGTGACTTTAAGATGGCCGCCGATTTATTAGATTCCCTGGATGATTGGGTCATAAATGGCAAAGCTCCTAATAATATGATTGCTATGGATCAAAATCCCAAGACAGCTGGTCGTACACGCCCTTTATGCGAATATCCAGCTTGGCCTATATATAAAGGCTCTGGAGATATAAATTCTGCCCAAAACTATAAATGTGTATCACATTAGAAAAGCGGAAGGCACCCGTTCAGCGACACATGAACTGAGGATCACAGGATGTGAGTTACACAGACGAAGGCATAGGACGTGGCGGTCTTAGTCTGTGTCCTTCTTCCGTATGAGCTAAAGGAAACACGAAGAACAATACAAAGTGCCTGACTCTTTTGTTAAGAGCAGGCACTTTGTACATTATGGGTTATCTTTACACTTCCAAAAAGTGTGATGTAAGAAGTAAATAGAACTTTTATGAGCTATTATCAAAATATATGAGCTCTCAAATCATATAAAGCAGTACATCCCCCATCCGTTAATTAATTTATATAAAGGTGTATACATTTTTACCGGCTCATTCGTTGTATAAGTGTAGGGAGGACAACGGATGAAAAAAGAAAATGTACTAGCCTCCTATCTTATCAATTTAGGAGAGGAAGTGTTCCGGCTATTCCAACTCACAAATCTCTACTTTTCGCCCCCGACTTAATGATAATATGTACACCACCTGTCATTTCTCCACCATAGCTGTGTTTTTTAATCTTTGATACATCAATATTCGTCTCAATTTTCACAAGTTCACTCTCTTTTCCTTTGAGCCTTACTTTAAAAGGACCATTTTTATTCATTAGTGAAACCATTGGGCTATCCTGATCAAACGGATACGGTTCGTAAAATCCAATAGAAAATTGGACATCATTTCTACTGTGATTTTTAAGAGGAAGTTCGCACTTTCCATGTAAGGTTTCTTCATTTATCATGTCAAACCTGCAATGACTTTCAGTATCCGAATAAGAAATCGAATAAATTCCTGTTGCAAATGTTTTTTGATACAAATTTACTACAAATGAAGGGAGAAAAATCGCAACGATAATAGTAATTACTACAAATCGAGCATGATATTTATTTAATGATTTTACCAGAAAATATAGACTAACAATTAGTAAAAGTAACGAAGTAATCCCCACATAGTTTAATCCATTTAATGTTTTAATAGGTATGTTCAACACAAGAACTGTATCACCATAAAGAGTTTTATTAGGAAAAGGTATATTTAGTGCAATGGACGCAAAGAAAAATATGATGAAAAGATATAAAAGCTTTTTATTTTTTATCATCATCCCTCCACTCCTTTATTTTATTATTATGAAATTAAATCAATCTTCTTTACTATGTTTTCTATTATTGAATTTAAATCTGCATAACCATAATAACGAACATGTATGACAGCTTTTCCTTTAGAAGCAAATACTTCTTTAGAATCATCTTCCTCATGAACAATCAAAAGATCAAAGTCTGGATGCTCTGTTTTAACAAAATCTTCACCACTATATTCATATCTATATCTTTTTATTAAATCGGAAATTAGATTATTCGCCAAAGCTGGTACACTCAACTGATAAACCCTTGTCTGAATACTTGGTGAATATTCACCACTCCCGTCCTCCCACATTTTTCCTGATACCACTCCGTTTTCATCCGTTTCATATTGCAATGGTGCCAACGGACTCCAATCGTACGTATATCGGTTGCCCCAATCAACATTGTCTTTCATATATGAAGATTCCCCTCGAACCAAAGCTGGATTCTGCTCTACATCTGCTAATCTGACAATCGGCAAGTCAATACTTGCTTCTGGCAATGTTTTCGTATTACCTTTTACAAGTTGTACGAATGGAAGTATAACACTCAATCCAACAACTATTGTAAAAAGTAAAGCTATAATAGAGTTTAATCGGTAGTGCTTCTTCCAAGGGGCATGATGATTGATCGGCTTTCCTTCGATAAGATCTTTTCGTAAAGCACGGATTGATATAGCTGCTTGTATCGAAGTATACGCCGAATATCCGATGAAGATGATTAAAATAGTTTGTTGAATAGCCATCCCTTCAACTAAAACTAAGGTAGGCGTTCCATCAAGAAACCAAATAGCAGACAACATACCAATCATTAAAATCATTGCGACAGCAACTATACTAGCATTCATAGCTAGTTTCTTGTCCAATTCCTTTAATGTATAAGATTGCTCGGCAGGGTCTGTATGAAGCTCTGGTACATTAAGCTCAACGGGTGATGAAAATACGTGAAAAAAATTATAACTTGTTACATAATCCCATCCATTTCCCACATACATCTGTATTTGTTCTGGTGAAAGCTTCTTATTTATTGATACATCTATTCTGTACCTCATTTTTTTCGGTTCACCTTTAACAAACTGGACAAAGTATAACCCTATCTTTTTTAGATGGAATCCATTAGCAGCCATGTCTGCAAACCAGCTTTCATGCTCACCGATTCGCCAATAATCACTGGGACGAAGTTTGTAGACTGTCCTATTCATTCTCATCACCATCCTCTAAAATGTTACCGTCTTGTATCAAGGATTTTAATCGATAATACTCTATACGCAGAGCTTGTTCTCCTTCTGGTGTATATTCTTTGCTATTTTCTGATTCGTCTTGATATATATAAAACAACCAATAATAATCCCAAAGTTAGCAAAATGATATATATTTTATTATTATTTGTTGAATGTTCGGGTGGAATCTGGTCCTCACCCTTGATAGCATTTGAGTCATTTGATACTTGTTCAATTGGTTTTGTACCTTTCCCTAATTCCTGGATATCCTTTTCTGTTGTTGGCAAAAGAGTGGTTCTTGAACAGTAATTCACATTAAATGCTCCATTGGATTCATGTGCATATACTAAATACTCTTTGTTTAAATCAAATTCGTAGCCACAACTTGCTGAACTTCTTTCCGTATAAACGGTAATTTGTGTTTGATTTAGTCCTTTCCAAGATTCTTCCACCTCAAATAGTACAGCGATGGGGTCAGCAGAAGATTGTATAGACTTATTTTTGTTCTCATCTACAATTTCAACAACTCTCCCAGAGAAAACTGCTGAACTATGCTCCAATTCTTCTTTCACAGTATTGGGTCCAGCACATGAACAAGCATAACTAGTGATAGGTGAAAAGTTAAAAAGAGAAAAAAAAGTTATCATAAACAAAATAACGTACTTATCTTTATTATTTTTTATACAAAGCGACCATTTCTTTACGAAAATAAGAGCAATATAGATTCCAAATATAATGGAAACAAAGAAATTTGACCAAAGTAAAGGAAATAAATTGAATG
>SMEO01000097.1_pt1 | contig 19608 bp, 19 predicted proteins | sample 2456251 | NCBI WGS metagenome assembly SMEO01 (sample SAMN10132594, study PRJNA489261) | soil metagenome | isolation source: day1 control-silt loam soil ammended | place: USA | reverse complement strand
CGTAAGATGCATGGACTTAGAACGTTTGCTTTTGCCAGAACGCTTTTCTTTTATAGATGTACTGAATGCAAATTGTTTGGCGCGATTGAAAACCAGAATGGCATGGGCGATGGCTTCACGATATTCTTTTGAGAGTGTATTTTTGTAGACTCTTACAGAAAAATAGGCTTGCGTTACCATCACTCATGCTCCTTTCGTGCTATTAATACTTCCATTATATCAGAACATATGTTTCTGATTCAATTAAAACTTTTCCTACGAAAAGGCGATTCACTCCCTTTCTACTCTTTGGGCTAACGCCCTTCACACTCCTTGAGGAAGGGGGCTTCTCGCCTGAAATGATAAAAAGACCAGATTGGGTAATCTGGTCTTTTTTCTACTCCAACGAATATATAGTATTAAAATAGTGGCATCTAATTCTATTTCAACGTTTCCTTTTAGCGCTCGGGATATCATGCAGGATGATTCCGCTTTTTCCACTAGTTTTTTTGCTTTGTCGAAGTTCCTCTCAGAAGTAGTTGATGCTAATACAAGATGTGGATGATGAATGATTTTCTGATAAGTAAAAACACCCTTTGTCACATCTACAATTGCCTCCGAATGCATATGTAACTCTTTTTTTTCGATGCCACTTCGCTCTAGCATGGCTGCTAGAGTAATGATATAACAAGTAGCTGCAGCCCCTAATAACATTTCATCAGGATTTGTACCAATGCCTGGACCATCCATTTCAGGTGGTATACTTATGTCGGTTTGTAAGTGTTCTGTTTTTATCGTACCTGTATCATTTCTACCTCCTGGCCAATTAGCTTGTAAATGAAAGTAATGGGTCGTCATTTATTGTCCTCCTTTAGAATGTTTATCATTATACTACAATGAATGGAAGGAATTAAGAGATTCTAAATAATAAATGAGTAAAGAAATTACTTGAGTATAGGGAATTGTATGGTCTAAACTTAAACTAAATCATGCAATAGCTGAAGTTCTTTCGCTTTACGATGAAAAAAATTTGGTTAAGCCATAAATGGGGGGCATTATGATTTCATTAAATCCAGAGAACATGAGTGAAAAGGAGAATTATAAATTTCTAATAGGTAGCATCATTCCACGACCGATTGCGTTTATTACTACAAAATCAGAGGAAGATGTGGTGAATGCAGCACCGTTTAGCTATTTTAATATTGTCTGTGCAAACCCACCTATGATTTCCGTTTCTGTACAACGTAGAAATGGAAGGATGAAAGATACAGCACGAAATGCAATAAATGCAAAAGAGTTTGTCGTTCATATAGTTGATGAAGGGATTTTAAGTGATGTGAATGAAACGGCGGCTGAACTTGACATAGACCAAAGTGAACTAACAAAAACAAAATTTACTTTAGTTTCGAGTGACAAAATTTCTGTACCTGCTGTTCAAGAAGCAAAAATTCGTTTTGAATGTATCTTAGAACAAGCAGTGCAGCTTGGAGGTACAGAAACCGAAGTTGGCTGTGATCTGTTAATTGGAAAAATTGTTTGCTATCATATAGAATCATCACTGTATCATAAAGGAAGAATCAATGCCCAAGCCCTACAACCTATTGCTCGATTGGCAGGAAATACTTATAGCCTCCTCGGTGAAACATTCGATTTAAAGCGTCCATAATAAGTATTTTGTTGTAGTTCCCTTATGCAGTGGATTGTTTTTTGCGATCTCCTGCTACTATTATTGATAACATATATTTTTTTGACAAAATACCCATTCGGGTATATATTGCTTGTAAATAGATGGCATGAGTTTAGTCATTGACAGCGGAAAAGGAGGTAAATTTCATATGGATTATGATACTCAAGTGAAAAACAGGGTTAAGCGAATTGAGGGTCAACTTCGTGGAATTCTCAAAATGATGGAAGAAAATAAGGATTGTAAAGATGTTGTAACTCAACTTTCTGCAACACGCTCTGCTATTGACCGCACCATAGGTGTCATTGTCAGCTCTAATCTGATAGAATGCGTGCGAATAGGGAATGAAATGGGAGACAAAAATCCAGAAGAACTCGTTAAACAAGCAGTGAATTTATTAGTGAAAAGTAGATAAAGTGAATATTAGGAGGTATAATGTCATTAATATGACTGGTGGCATGTTAGCATGGGATGGCGAAATTGAATAAAACTGAATGAATCAAAAGGACTCCAAATATCAGAAGGAGTCTTTTTGATTTAATCATTTTCTTTAAAATGAAATGAATGTTATCCTTATTATAGAAAAAATTTATTAGTGAGGATTCTACTATGCAAATAACAGCTATTTTACTTGCCATTATTTTAATTGTAAATATGTTATTAGCAATAATTGTCATATTTATTGAAAGGCGGGAACCAAGTACAACATGGGCTTGGCTCTTAGTCCTGTTTTTTCTGCCTGTAGCAGGATTTATTTTGTATCTTTTCCTAGGAAGAAACTTGCGTAGTAAGCATTTATTTCAATGGGAGGATCAGAATAAAATTGGGATAGAACCAGCTCTTCAAAAACAATTAAACGAATTAATAAGTGATAATTTTCATTTCCGAAATAATTCGACTAGAGACAATCGAGATTTAATTTATATGCATCTGCGAATGAATGATGCGCTCTTAACAGAAGATAATAAAATTTCTATTTTCACAGATGGCAAAAAAAAGTTTGAGCAGTTGTTCAAAGATATTGATCAAGCAAAAAATCATATACATATTCAGTATTATATTATTAAGGATGGTAATTTAGGTAAGTATTTTATTGAACTGTTGACCAAAAAAGCAAAAGAAGGCGTCAAAGTTCGTGTTTTATATGATGAATTGGGGTCAAGAACATTACATAAAAAGTTTTTTAAAAAGTTCAAAGAAGCCGGTGGGCGGGTAGAGGTATTTTTTCCATCAAAATTAAAATTTTTTAATCCACGACTCAATTTTCGAAACCATAGAAAACTGGTCATAATCGATGGAAAAATCGGATATGTTGGTGGCTTTAATGTAGGAGATGAATATTTAGGACTAGATCCGAAGTTTGGTTATTGGCGTGACACTCATCTAAGAATCGAGGGGTCAGCTGTTCATGCGACTCAAACTCGCTTTATTCTGGACTGGAATCAAGCATCTAAACATCATGACATTGTCTATCAGCCTATTTACTTTCCGGAGCTTCAAGCAAATGGGTCAATCGGTATGCAAATTGTTACTAGTGGACCAGATTCAGAATGGGAGCAAATCAAAAACGGCTACATTAAATTAATTTCATCAGCAAAAAAGTCAATCCATATTCAGACTCCGTATTTTATTCCAGATGCTAGTTTATTTGATGCCCTAAGGATTGCAAGTCTATCTGGTATTAGCGTTAAGCTCATGATTCCTAATAAACCCGATCATATTTTTGTTTACTGGGCGACTACCTTTTATGCTGGAGAATTATTAAAAGCAGGTGCTCAAGTCTATATTTACGACAATGGATTTATACATGCAAAAATGATCGTTGTGGATGAAGAAGTAACTTCAATCGGAACAGCGAATATCGATGTAAGAAGCTTTAAATTGAATTTTGAAGTGAACGCATTTATTTATAATGAAGAAATTGCCAAATTGTTAACAGAGATTTTTTATAAAGATTTAGAAGTATCTCGAGAATTAACGCTTGATATTTATTCAAAGCGCTCAAAAAAAATTAAAATCAAGGAATCTTTATCACGATTACTAGCACCAATTTTATAATTAAATCGGAGCAGTCAGCTTGATTCTGGCTGCTTTTCTAATAAGTCCATCCTCTGTTAAAATAGGGGGTATCTATATTCATTTAGGAGTGTTATTTGTGGAAACAAGTTCATTAGATCATATACACTTTGTTCCTCCAACAGGAGCATTTACTACGTTTGAAAATGAAGAAGCTTATATTGCAAAAGGAGTAGAGTGGAAGCTTTTCACGGAACGAACTGTAAAAAAAGAGCTGATGTATAAAACAAACGGTGTACAGGTAAAGGTGAAACCAGTAGGCTATCAAGAATATGGGAATGATATGCAGACTATTGTCATTGAATTCGAAGATGGACAGCTTAGTTGTATTCATCCAGCTTATTTAAAAGAAATGCAAAGTGCAAGTTTCGGGAAGGAATCTTTTACCGGTGAACCTGTAGTCATTTCACCAGCAACATTGAATGAAAAAGAACAATCTGCGGCAGAAACAGTAATCGTAAAGAAATCGAACAAAACTAGAGTGAAAAAAGAGCCCGTACAACCAAAGTTAGCACTTCCAGAAGAGAAAGTGCATTTTACGGCAACTGTTAAAGAGTTTACGACAAAAGCTAATCATTTCACAGGCGAAGAGGATGAAGTTATTTTATTGGAACTTGTGAAAGTGGAAGGAGAACAAGAAATAGAAGTCGGGGATGCCTGGTGTAGTTTTAGTAAAACGTTAAAGAAAACAGAATTAGAAGTAGGGGATGAGCTTGAATTTGATGGCAAGATTATTGAGAAAAAATTTAATAAAGACATCCGTTATAAAATTAACAATCCTTCAAAATTAACCAAAGTAAAAATGTAATTACTCAAATTGCTATATAATATACATAATATTTTTTAAAAAAACTTAATTTATATGTTATAATTCCCCTTAGTTACTTTATCAAAATAACACTATTTGCTGACTACAATAATAAAAGTGGCTTATGGAACAGAGGTGATGACTTCTCTATGAAAAGCATCCTAATGATTGTCCAAAATTTTTATCCTGAGATCGGAAGTGCAGCGAACAGGTTTAAAAATATATATGTTCTTTTAAAACAAAATGGTTATGAAGTGACAGTGTTAACAATGGATCCTAGTTACCCAAATAAAAATTTGTATAAAGATGAACAGTTTTGGGATGAAGAGGATATAGAACAGGACATTATAAGGATTTCATCAGGCAAAATTAAAGGGTATACTAGCAGTATTTGGTTTCGATTGTTTCATTACTTGGAAACAATGTTTTTATTTATTCTAGCGATTTTTCGGTTAAAGAAAAAGTATGATTATGTATTCACTTCTACTCCACCCGTTTTTCCTACCTTGGCCGGTATAATTGCAAAAAGGAAAATGAAGGCTAGACTTATTACTGATGTGAGAGATTTGTGGCCAGAATCTTTACTAGGAGTCGGTGTATTTACCAATAAAGCAATATTGAATGCAGCTTACTGGTATGAGAAGAAGTTATATAATATTTCTGACCAAATTATTGTAAATAGTCCCGTATTTCGAGAATACATAATAAATAAAGGGGTAGACGAGCATACTATTAGATTTATTCCTAATTCACTTACAATGGAAGAATTAAATATAGCTATGAATCCTCCTAAGTTATCTGAAGGCAAAATAAAGGTAATTTATACTGGAAATATTGGACTTGCACAAGATATACTGAAATTGTTAGATGTTGCGGAATACTTGCAGGAAGATCGTCATATTGAGTTTGTCATTATTGGATACGGTTTTCGAAAAAATGAAGTGGAATCAATGCTCGAAAAGAAAGGCCTGACCAATATAAAACTCATTGGAGCAAGAAGCAGAAAACGAACACTTAAAGAAATTTCATCTGCTGACATTGCTTACGTCAGTTTAGTTGAGGAGTCAGTATTTGATAAAGTGCTACCAGGTAAAGTGATTGATTATATGTGTGTGGGCAAGCCAATTGTAGCTGACGTGTCAGGCTTTGCATCTGATATGATTCGTAGTGCGGATTGTGGCCTAATCGCAGAAAGTCGAAGTGTGGAGGAGATTGCTTCACATATTATTACCTTGGCCAATAATGGCGATTTAAGGGAAACATTCGGAGCAAATGGACATGAATATGCCCAAAAACATTTTAATTGGAATGATAATTTTGAGGGCATACGACATATATTAGAAGCTAAGTAATACAAGCCTTTTAGGAGAATTTTGAAAGATTATGCCCTTATTTGGTATCGTTTAACAAATGATATAAGGGTTGTTTTTGAGTGCACTGTATTAATCCAATTTATGGGATGATTGATAGATTTTTATTGGTGATGAAATGATTGAGGAAAACCATACACGTGCAAAATATGATATAATGATTTACTGTATTATATAAGAAATGCGTACTTAGGTTTCAATAATGAAATTGATATCTTTGTGGAAATTTGTGAAACAGCATAATTTGCTGATTACATTATATACATTACGAGGAGTGGACGTTAAATGAAATTATGTACTATGGGTTTAGGATATATTGGTCTTCCAACATCTCTTATGTTTGCTAAACATGGTGTGGATGTAGTTGGCGTAGACATGGTTCCAGAAATTGTTGATACATTAAACTCTGGACACATTCATATTGAAGAGCCAGGTTTAGCAGAAATGCTTTCAGAGGTTGTTGCTAAGGGCAAATTCCGCGCTTCCTTAACACCAGAAGAAGCTGATGTATTTTTAATTGCTGTTCCAACTCCTAACAATGATGATGCTTATAAATCTTGTGATTTGACATATGTATTAAATGCTACAAAACAAGTGCTTCCTTTTGTGAAAAAAGGGACAACTATTATCGTTGAATCAACTATTGCACCACGCAGTATGGAAGATTTTGTTGCACCATTAGTTGAAAAAGAAGGATTTAAAGTTGGAGAAGACGTATATTTAGTTCACTGTCCTGAACGTGTATTACCTGGACAAATTTTCTATGAATTAGAGCATAATAACCGAGTCGTTGGTGGAATAACAGAAGCATGTACAAATGCTGGTGCAAAAGTATATGAAACTTTTGTAAAAGGTGAAATTATTCGTACGAATGCAAGTACTGCAGAAATGTCCAAACTAATGGAAAACACTTTTAGAGACGTGAACATTGCGCTTGCAAATGAGTTAGCAAAAGTATGTAATTCATTAGATATTAATGTGCTTGATGTTATTACAATGGCTAATAAACATCCACGCGTTAATATTCACCAACCTGGCCCAGGTGTAGGAGGACACTGTTTAGCAGTTGATCCATATTTCATCGTTGCCAAATCACCAGATTTAGCGAAAATCATTAATTTAAGCCGTGAAACAAATGTATCTATGCCTGAGTATATTGTTGAATGTGTAAAAACATTAACTAAGAATATCCAATCACCAAAAGTGGCAGTCTTTGGTCTTGCCTATAAAGGAAATGTTGATGATTTACGTGAAAGTCCTGCAATTGAAATCGCTGAATTATTAAAGAATGAGAAAAATATTGAAGTTGCTTGTCATGATCCACATGTTAAATCAGGAAAATTCTCAGTTGTGTCAGCTGAGGAAGCAGTACGTGATGCGCATCTTGTCCTTATTTTAACAGATCATAATGAATTCAAAGAAACTGATTTTAATGCCTTATCTCAAAACATGGCTCAAAAAATGATTTTTGATACACGTAATATTATTTCACCAGAAAAAAATAATGAAGTAGATGTTGTTAATTTAGGTAATTTTTATAAATTCAAAGCTGCTGAACAAGCAAAAAATGTTGCGCGTGTTTAAGAATAAATATTAATTAAGGTAAGTATAAAAGCCGTGGAAAATTTTCCACGGCTTTTATTTACTAACTACAGTTATATCTGATTGCCAGAGTGTATAAGATATAGTTAGCCTTAAGATTTACCTTTAAATGTTAGGAATAATTATGCTTTTTATTGTAATATTTAGACATTTGAAGGAAACCTGTATAAAATGTAGTAAAGGTAAAAAGAGGTGAACTAAATGAATGTTGAAGAAGTGAGAAAAAAATTATTATTACATACTCCTAAGATTATGGGAAGTGAGCAATATACTAGATATGCCGTCTTATTACCACTCGTAAAAAAAGAAGATGGGATTCATATTCTATTTGAAGAACGTGCATTGACATTAAAACGGCAGCCAGGTGATATTTGTTTTCCGGGAGGAAAAGTCGATGTTGATGATGCAAATGAAGAATATACAGCTATTCGTGAGACAATAGAAGAATTAGGTTTAAAACGAGAAGATATTGGAGATCTTTATTCCTTAGATTATATTGTAACAGCATTCGGAACGATTATTTATCCGTTTGCGGGATTTATTCAAAATACACATGAAATTGAAATCAATAAATCTGAAGTAGAGTCTTATTTTACAGTTCCCTTGTCCTTTTTTATTAAAAATTCACCGGAAATACATTATGTAAATTATTTGGCTGAGCCAGAGGAACAATTTCCTATTGACTCCATAGTTGGTGGAAAAGATTATCAGTGGCAAACGCGAAAAATAGATGAATATTTCTATCACTATGAAAATCGGGTAATCTGGGGACTTACAGCAAAGGTGTTAACACATTTTATAGATACATTTTGTCGTTAAAAACGAGGATGAGTACAATCTCATCCTCGTTTTTTACCGACTTAGTTAGGGGAAGCTATTGATTTTTCAATCCGTTTAAATAACCTTATACTTCAAGAAATTTCACACAAACTGGATAAGGGACAGAAATATGTGATGGTAGGAGTGTTAGTCTTCCTGATTCTTTATTACGTTCGTATAAGAATAAGCTACCACTTTCTTCATTAGAAGCGATTAAAAACTCTTCAGTAGGATCAATTGAGAAATCTCGTGGCCAATGTCCTTCCGTTCCAATGATCTGAACTAAGCTAAGTTTTCCGGTGTCTTGTGTAACAGCGAAAACAGCAATGCTGTCATGCCCACGATTTGCGGCATAAACAAAACGTCCATCTTTTGAAATATGAATAGCGCTTCCTTGATTATTCTCTATAAAATCGTCCGGAACCGTTCGAAGCGTTTGTATCGCTTTAAAGCTTCCTTCTTCCTTTTGATATTGAAGGACAATAACCTCAGGCTGCAGTTCCGCTAAACAAAAGGCAAACTTTTGGTTAGGATGGAAAACAAGATGTCTAGGACCACTACCTGGTTTAACGGCAAGTGAATGAACAGGTTGCAGCTGATGTTGCTCCAAATGATAGGTTATGATTTGATCGATCCCTAAATCAACGACGGCGATATACCTTTGATCTGGAGAAAATTGTGCAAAATGTGTATGTGGTTTTTCTTGACGGTCTGGATTTGGCCCTTTTCCTTCGTGCTTAACAGTAGATGCGACCGGGCCAACTGAATGATCTGCTAAAATAGGAAATGATTCAACTAAGCCATCCCCATAACTAGCTGCAACTATATCTGTAGAATCGTTATTGATACTAAGATGGCAATAAGAACCGTTTGGTGAAATCGATTTCCCTGTTAGGGTAAGTGCTCCACTTTGAGGATTGATTGAAAAACCTGCAATCGCCCCATTTCCATCAGCTTTATATATCGAATACAAATATTTTTGATCATTACTAATAGCTAAGTAGGTAGGATCAGTGAGCTCTGCCACTAGTGTTGGTTCACTAATAGTTTTTGTTTGTGTATTAAGCTGAAATGAATAAATCCCCTTACTATTTCCTTTTGTGTATGTACCAATATAGCCAATAAATATGTGATGATTCATTTTGTTTCCTCCCAAAATTTATTGTACTATTCATGATACATCTTAAGTAAGGGGCGTTTCAAGGCATTATATAGGACAGAGGGTGAGGAAATATTAATAATCTACTTTATCAATAAGGTTTTTCCATGATTCAAATGGCTGGTTATTATTCTTTGTAGTAACCTTGACCATTTTAATCGTTCGTTCATCAATGACCTTTTCTAACTCTTGATAAATAAATTGGTCATCAAATCCAATTTCAGAAGCGTCTTCTTTTGTGGCAGCATAATAAATCGCTTTTGGTCTAGCCCAATATAAGGCACCAATGCACATCGGGCAAGGTTCACAGCTTGTGTACACTTCACAGCCATCTAATTGAAAGGTACCTAAATTTTTGCAAGCATCACGAATTGCTTGAACCTCCGCATGTGCAGTGGGGTCATTTGTGGTGGTAACATTATTCCATCCTTTACAATAACTGCACCAAATGGTCCTCCGCCTTTTGAATGTACATTATCATTAGCTAGTTGAATAGCCAATTCCATAAACTTTATTTCCATGTGAATCACTCCTTCAGAGTTGAATTTTTGATTACAGTTTTAGCATGATGTATGGAATATAATGGGAGATAATCATTGTATGATAAATATGTATTTTTTAACATAACAGATTTAAAAAAAGTAATGTATGTTTCATAAATCATAGTCTAATTAGACTTATTGAATCACCAAAAAGGACTTTTTTATGTTTTAGTATTAAGATATAATTATGTCTTTTAATGAGGAGGGACAGGAGTGTTTAAAACAAGTATTATACTACAAAATGCTGAAAAAATAGATGCAATTTTAATGGAACTTGTACAAAACTCCTATAACGAAGTAAGTGAGGAGAACTTGTTACTTTGCATGGAATGTGGAGATGTAGATTTATATATTGCAGCATCAAATCATGAGCAGCTCCAAGATGCTATTAACAGCAATTTTAAGATAGATGAATGTGGTGAAGTAATCGACAGAGAAAAATATTATCAATTAATGGACGATTTGCAGGAGTATTTTTTAAAGCTCCACATTAACAGTGGATATTTTGATTACTTTCCTGCTGGTATATACGAGGTAGATGGGGAAAAGCGTGAATCAGAAACGGACATGTTGGGACCAAAAAATAGATATTATGCTCCTTTTGAGGATGCTTTAAAATAAAGTGAAACTTCTATCAGTGGGGGGGTCTTCATCCCCCACTGATGGTTAGTTGAGGCCCACAGGATGTGGGTCACACAGACGTTGCCACAGGACGTGGCGTTCTTAGTCTGTGTTCATTAATCGGACCTTTACGGGCAGTTGATCCCCCACCTATCTTCTTTGGATACTCAGAATCTTGAGGTGGTGATCTTACTGCCCGTTAAGGCGGGATAAAAACAGCGTAATGCTGTTTTTTTAATTACAGAATTTAAAATATCTATGTTTCAGAATGATTATGGTTTATTTTTCCATTTTTTAATTAAAATGTTTTTACAAAGAAGTAATTATATGGAATAATAAATTAAAATAAGAAAAAAATGTAAAATTTTATAAAGTCTCTTGTGTTCTTTATCGAGAATATGTATAGTATAAATAACGAGTAATAAGACTTTTGGAGGGTGGCTTGTGAAATACTATATGGCAGCGGATGATATAAATAAAAAACAAGTTCGTTCGCTTGTAAAAAAGCTAAGAACTAAAGGGATTCATTGCGTGAATGAACATAAAGTGATGAGTGAATCATTAGAAAATCCGATTGAATTACATATGGAAAGTTCTAAAGCGGCTGCAATTGAGGATGCAGATTTCATTCTAGTTTTTCTTACAGCAGGGAAAGGAAGTCTTTATAATATTGGGTATGCACTAGCCTTACAAAAGAAAATATTAGTGTACTCACCATATAAAGATCATTATCATATTGGGAAAAAATCAATATTTTATAACTTACCAAGTGTCAATATTTGTAGCGGAACATTCTATAAGCTAGAAAAAGCCATTCGATCGCTGTTTGTTGAACAAATTGAAGTTAAAGAAGAATTACAATTGAGCAATAAATAAAAAGTGTATTGAATTCCTCTAATATCCCCATAAACTTTTTTTTCGAAACGTATGTTATAAAAAAGGGAGGGACTTGATGTGGAAAAAGTTGATATTGATCAATTGCTCTCGATAACTGAAGATTTAGAGGTTGAACCTGTTACATATAGTATCCACTTTTTAGATATTGATCAATTATTAGAACGAACAAGTGAGTGGTAAAAAAAGCATGATATCATACATGCTTTTTTTTTGTAAAGAAATTTATGTAAAATCAAGTTTGATATTAAATCATTACTGCACATAACAACTAGCAATAATAAAGTTTGAAATTTCACTTATAGGCCCCTAAATCATATAATGGAATTATACTTCTGGAGGTGGGCTATATGGTGAAAAATGAAGTGGATGAGTATTTACAGCAGGGGATTTATGGTATAAAAGAAATTAAACCTGAGGAACGAAAAAAATATCTGGGAACATTAAGGGAACGTGTGATTGCGGTATTATATCAATCTCAAGTATCAGAAAAGGAAGTTTATCCAGAAATTGCTCAGTTCATTCAGAAGCATCCAAAAGCATGCTTATTTTTGAATGGTAATATGACCGATATTCATTTATCAAAATATATAGATCTTGCTGTACTTCACAATATACGTTATAAAATCGTATTCAATAAGGACTATAATACCGATTTAGGATTAGTTCTTGCAGAAGAGGAAGCAATTAATCAAGAAAATATTTATATTGAAAAGAAATATAATGTAAAAGAAGTTGATAATAATGAGAAAAAAGGTTTTTTGGGATCATTGTTTGGATTTATGAAAAAGGGAAGATTATGAGTCTGTTTAACAGACTCATAATCTTCCCTTTCAACTTGTAATGCTAAATTATTAAGCAACTTTTTTATTTTCCAATTTGGTTGTTTTAGAACCTTTACGAAGATAGGCCATATAGTAGATGCCAGCTACAAGAACGACGCCTCCAAATCCATTACCTAAGAAAACGGGAACGAAATTGCCAAAATAATCTGCCCAAGTAAAAGCACCTGCAAATATGGCTGCTGGAATGACAAACATATTCGCAACCACGTGCTGAAATCCAATAGCGACGAATGCAGTAGTAGGGAATAGCAACCCAATGATTTTCCCGGCTGTATCTTCGGCGCTATAGGAAACCCATACACCTAAAGAGACGAGCCAGTTACAGCCTATTCCTGATATAAAAGCCATCCAAAATGTATCATTAATTTTAGCTGAAGCTATTGCAATCGTTTTTTCTAGGAATACGTCTGTTTCGGTAAAACCAAGTAAATGTCCAAAAAAGTAAGCTACAAACAGTGCACCCATGAAATTAGAAATTGTAACTAAAATCCAGTTTACTGCTAATTGTTTAAAGGTAATTTGTTTAGCAAAAGCAGCAATAGATGTTGCCATCATGGTACTTGTTAAAAGCTCTCCACCAGCGACCACGACTAGAATTAATCCTAACGGGAAAACGGAAGCTCCAATTAAGGAACTTAGTGTGCCCCACTCATGTGGAAGGCCAGCAACGACACGGATATAAAATAAATAGCCTAGAGCTATAAATGCGCCTCCTAAAAAGCCTAAGAATAATACGTTGACTAGCGGCAATGTTGCTTTTTTTACGCCAGTTTTTACAGCAATATGTGCCATTTCATTTGAATTGTTATAACTCATAAGATCACCTCAGAAGTTTTTATGTATTTCTAAATGACTCTGTCATAGCTTTGTTGATACTTGGCTTAAATGAAACACCAATTAGTTAATCAACATAGATGATTAACAAAGCCTAAACAATAAGAAAAAATTCAATTGCCTTTTAAAGCATTCTTTCACTTGCAAATAATCAAACAAAAATATAATGCTATGAATGTAGAATAATGAGTAATAGTGCATACGCTTTCGCAAAGAGTAATCATTACCTAATTTTCACTTGTACTATTGCTTGTGAGTGGCTGCGATAAAATGTAAGTCATAATAAAGTACATCAATTATTATCCCACCCCTACGTTGAATTCGCTATGACCAAATAGCTTTTATTTATTACTATTCTGTGAAAACTCCATTCCTGCCGTTTGAAAATTGCAAAAATTTATCTAGAAAATTGTTATAGTAAACGCATAAATAAAATGAAAGCGATTAAATAGCGGGTATAAATTCAAACAATTTAAAATGTTCTAAAAGATTTATAAAAATTCCGAAAATTATGTTATTAGGGGTTGAACTTTGATTCATGAAAGGAGTAAAATGTGAAAGATAACTAGTATAAAGAAAATTCTAATCAACAAGGAGTTTTGGTAATGAACGAACATGATTTGGAAATTACACTTAGCAAAACAAAGAAAGAAAAACCACAAGCAGATCAGCTTGAGTTCGGGAAAGTTTTTACCGATCATATGTTTATCATGGATTATATGCAAGGAAAAGGATGGTATAATCCAAGAATCGTTCCTTATCAACCGATATCATTAGAGCCCTCAGCAATGATCTTTCATTATGGGCAAACAGTTTTTGAAGGATTAAAGGCTTATGTCACTGAAAAGGACGAAGTTATTTTATTCCGTCCAGAGAAGAATTTTGAACGATTAAATAGATCTAATGCGCGTTTATGTATACCAGAAATCGATGAAGACTTTGCGCTAACTGCATTAAAAAAATTAATTAGTGTCGATCGCGAATGGATTCCGAACGCAGAAGGTACTTCTCTATATATTCGTCCGTTTATTATTGCCACTGAACCTTATCTTGGAGTACATGTAGCAGATCGCTATCAATTTATCATTATCATGTCACCAGTTGGTTCCTACTATAAAGAGGGAATTCACCCGGTTAAAATTGCTGTTGAAACAGAATTTACACGTGCTGTTAAAGGTGGTACTGGTGAAGCCAAAACAGCTGGAAACTATGCTTCAAGTTTAAAAGCTCAAGAAGTATCAGAAGAATTAGGTTATTCACAAGTCCTTTGGTTAGATGGTGTGGATAAGAAATATGTTGAAGAAGTAGGAAGCATGAACGTGTTCTTCAAAATTGATGGTGAAGTGGTAACACCTGCTCTTAATGGTAGCATCCTTCAAGGGGTTACACGTGGTTCAATTATCGAATTACTGAAGCATTGGGATGTTCCTGTGTCAGAACGTCGTATTGCGTTTCAAGAAGTTTACGATGCTTATAAAGCAGGAAAATTGGAAGAAGCATTTGGAACAGGTACAGCAGCAGTTATCTCTCCAATTGGTGAGTTTTTCTGGAATGGTGAAAAGATGATTATCAATAATGGTAAGACCGGTGAATTATCTCATAAACTATATGATACATTAACAGGCATTCAAAGCGGAAAATTAGACGATCCATTTGGATGGGTTACAAAAGTAGATAAATAAGACGAAATCTTTAAAAAATGTGTACAATTTTTATAGTAGGTACATATTAATTGATATATAAAAAAACCAGTATTCCGTTATACTGGTTTTTTTATACTATTGGATCTTTTTCTTAAACTATCAACAGTAGCGTTTAACATAACCAATAAATAAAAGAAGCAGAAAGGAAGTGGGCTTATGCAAACTTTTAAAAATCGCGAAGAAGTGAAAGAAGTGGAAAAGTGGAACTTAAAAGATATATACGAATCCATGGAAAAATGGGAACAAGATTATCAACAAATTTCAAGCCAGATAGATCAGCTTAAACAATATGATGGAGCGATTCACAAGGCTGATGATTTATATGAATATCTACATCTCAATGAAGAATTGGGAACAATTTATAACAAACTGTATGTGTTTGCGATGCTGCAAACGGATTTAGATACAAGAAGTAGTGATTCCCAAGCATTGCTTGATCGTGCGAGCCAACTAGGTAGAAAAATAAGTCAAGCGACGTCCTTTTTTATGCCATTTCTGTTAAGTTTAGAGGAAAAGACATTAAAAGGGTACATAGCAGAAGTAAAGGGATTAGCTTATTTCGAAGAGGATTTATTAGATTCCTACCGTTATAAGACTCATGTGCTAACGAAAGAACAGGAAGAGGTGCTTTCAAAAGTAGGAGAAGCATTTTCTACGCCACAAAAAACGTATGGGATGATTAATAATGCTGATATCAAGTTTGGTGAGGTCACCTCTGATTCAGGAGAAAAGATTGAATTAACACGCGGAATGTATTCTAAACTAATTGAGGGTAAGGACCGCAAAAAGAGAGAAGAAGCTTACAAGGCATACTACAAACCATATGTTCAGTTAAAAGGTACAATTGGATCCACTTTATCAGCAGCAATCCGTAATAATGTAAATATGTCGAAGCTTCGAAATTATCCTTCTGCTTTGGAAAAATCACTATTCGGTGATGAAGTTCCAAAAGGAGTATACGATAATTTAATTATGTCAACTAAACAGAATTTAACCCCAATGTATAAGTATATCGAGCTACGTAAGCAATTACTAGGAGTGGAAGAATTACATGCCTATGATTTAAGTGTTCCGCTTGTAGGAGACGCAAAAGAAGATATCGAATATGAGCAGGGCTTTGCTTTGATGCTTGAGGCACTAAAGCCATTGGGAGAAGAATATATTGAAACATTGGCAGGTTTTAAGGAGCATCGTTATATAGATGTTCGTGAAACACCAGGGAAAAGGTCAGGTGCCTATAATATTGGTTTGTACGGAGTTCATCCATTTATATTACTTAACCATCGTGATGACTTGAATAGTGTTTTTACGTTAGCACATGAATGTGGACATGGCATGCATTCATATTTTAGCTCTAAGCACCAACCTAGAATTTCAGCTGGCTATTCTATTTTTGTTGCTGAAGTTGCTTCAACGGTAAATGAAATTTTACTCATCCGCTATTTATTAAGCACGACAGAAGAAATAGAAAAGAAAAAATACTTACTAAATCATTTTATTGACAGCTTTAAAGGAACGTTTTTTACACAAGTCATGTTTGCTGAATTTGAAAAAATTGTTCATGAAAAAGCAGAAAAAGATGAACCGTTAAATGCGGATGTATTTAATAAGGTATATGAAACGATCTATCGTACCTACAACGGTGAAACATTAGTATTTGATGACGAAGTAAAATATGGCTGGTCGCGAATTCCACATTTCTATCGTCCGTTTTATGTCTATAAATACGCAACCGGCTATACGTCTGCCATTATTATTGCTGATAAAATTTTATCTGGTGACAAAGAAGCGCTTGAAAATTATTTAACCTTCTTAAAAAGTGGAAGCTCTGAAAAGCCACTTGAATTATTAAAAATCGCTGGGGTAGATTTAACAAAGCCAGAACCGATTGCCAATGCATTAAATATTTTTAGCAATCTTGTCGATGAGTTTGAGGAATTGATGAAAAAATAGTATTGCTTGGTATCTTTAATGGAAAAATGGTATAGTGAATCGTTATAAACAGGCTCAATCTACTCATGATTGAGCCTGTTTATATATGAAACCTTATCAAAGGAAGCGAAAAATGAATTCAACAGTTAGTTATATAAATGAATGGCAGACAGCTTTACAATCAGAAATCCTTTATTTGAAAAAGTTTGGTAGTACAAAATATCCAATAATTAATGGAAGATCGCTGTCCACCAATGAATCGTTTACTTATTATTTTGAATCAAGTTTATCTGTAAAAGTACCCATAGGCAGCATGGTTAGGATTGAATGGGGTGGTATCAAAGAAAATGGACGGATTCTTTCAACGGAAGAAAAGAGTGTTATTTTATCATTTGAGCGGTCTTTAGGGGACTTTATCAGTGAAGCCTTTCTTTATTATGATCCGTGGGAGCTGCTTGAACAATTAATATTACGGTTGGAGGAAGCAAAGAAAAGTAAGAAAAAGAGAGTGCGAGTGAAAAGGCTAATGAATCCCTCTATGCCTGCAAAGCATCCAATTGAGCATAATCAGTCTGCTATTAAAGAACTTTTTGTAAGGTCAAAGTATAATCCTGTTACTTTTGTGTGGGGGCCACCGGGTACGGGAAAGACCTATACACTTGCCCGTACTGCGGCTAATCATTATCTGAAAGATAAAAAAGTGCTCATTTTAGCGCATAGTAATCAAGCGGTAGATGTATTAATGGCGGAAATCGCCGCATTTACCAAAAAGAAAAAACGGTTCATTGAAGGTGAAGTGCTTCGCTACGGCAGCCAAATTGGAGAAAGCTTGACCAGTCACACAGATATAGTATCTAATCAGTTAATTGAAGAACATGAGCCAAGTTTGATGAAGGAAAAAGTGGAGCTAGTGGAAGAAAAACGTCTGTTAAAGCGGGATTTAGCTGATTCCTTTAGTGTGAGGGATTCGGAACAATTAATGGATGTAGAAAAAAAGCTAGCTAAAATTCTTGAAAAAATTCGCCTTAAAGAAACGAGTTTAGTCAAAGAGGCAAAGATTATTGGGACGACTTTGGCGAAAGCCGCAAATGATGCGAGTATTTTTGAACAAGAATATGATTTTGTGATTTTAGATGAAGCAAGTATGGCCTATGTACCACAGGTTGCATTTGCGGCATCACTAGCTAAACATATCGTCGTTTGCGGTGATTTTAAACAATTACCACCAATCGCTTCTTCTCGTGATGCGATTGTAACCCAATGGTTAAAGGAAGATATTTTTCATCGGTCTGGAGTTGCTTCGTTCATAAAAGATGGTCAACTACACCCCCACTTATTTCTGTTAAAAGAGCAACGACGAATGCATCCTGATATTTCAGCTTTTACCAACCATTATATTTATCATGATTTAGTCGGTGATCATCCTATTGTAAAAGAAAGTCGAAACCATATCGTTGATTCAGCACCGTTTGCTGGACAAGCATCCATTTTGATTGATACTAGCTTTTCTGGAGAAAATTGTGGCTTAGAACGGGGGTCACATTCCCGTATCAATCCATGGCAATTACTGCTTTCGTTTCAATTGATTCATGAAGCCTTTATTGGTGGTGCCCGTTCGATTGGGTATGTTGCCCCATACCGTGCCCAGGCTCAATTCATGGAGTTATTATTAGAGGATGTATATCAACAAGAACGGCAAACAGCGGATATTATCTCAGCTACTGTTCATCGCTTTCAAGGCAGTGAAAGAGATGTGATGATTTTTGATACAGTCGACAGCTACCCGCAAAGTCGTGCAGGCATGTTGCTAACGGGTAAAGATAGCGAGCGTCTACTCAATGTTGCCATTACTAGAACAAAGGGTAAGTTTATTCATGTTTGTGATACGGAATTTGTAAAGCAGAAAGTATATCGTAGTAAAACACTTAGGCAGCTGGCTGATTATCAAATCGAGAAGCAGCAGACAGTACCAATGAATGCAATCGGTAATTGGATAAAACATCAACATCCACGGCTACAATGGATGCATGCTCGAAAAATTGAAAAAGTGTTTGAAGATATTTCGGCAGCAAAACAGGAAGTCATTTTAGCTCTTCCAAATTCTCTTACCCTATCTGAAGAGTGGATCACCATGTTAAAAAATTGTCCATCAACTTTAAAATTAGCGATTATTTCAATAGAAATAAATCATAATCTGCCGGTGGATCAGATGGTTTCCGAAGCTATAACGTATCCTTTTATCACAATAGATAGAAAATACGTTTGGTTAGGGGTTCCGATCGAAGCAAGCAACCAAGTTCAGCCACCGTATGTTGCAGCAAGATTGGAGTCGGGTATTTTTGCAGAGCATTTGCTAGATCAAGTGATTGTAGCTAAATAATATGAATGAGGACCAGTTTATGAGCTGGTCTGTTATACGGCTTTACTTCGATTCAACTGGAGTTCTGTCTTTTCAGGTGTATCGCTTCAGGAAGAATCTTGCAGGTTTGCGTCATAATCTTGCGAATGTATTTTTTTATAATTCAGTTTGACCTTCATCCGAGGCATAAGGACGTTCCTGCGGCTTACTGATTCGATATTGTCCTTCATCCGAGTTTTAAGGACATTCCGGTGGTTTTCAGATTCAGAGAGGAAGGCTCTCACTGACCGAAAAGAGGAAGTAGGCAAGAAAAAAGTGAGAGAGAAGGACTCTCACTGACCAAAAAGAGGAAGTAAGCAAGAAAAAAGTGAGAGAGGAAGG
>SMEO01000094.1_pt1 | contig 19624 bp, 19 predicted proteins | sample 2456251 | NCBI WGS metagenome assembly SMEO01 (sample SAMN10132594, study PRJNA489261) | soil metagenome | isolation source: day1 control-silt loam soil ammended | place: USA | reverse complement strand
AGTTCTTTTTCCCTTTTTTAAATTGTCTGTCAAGATTCTTGCTTTTTTAGACAAGTAAGGGTAAAATTTAAAGATAAGATTTAATCGCTCTGAGCGGGGGGATTTAACATGGCATCTGAAATGCTTGTCAATCATCGGGAAAAAGCTTTTGCTTTGTTAAAAGCAGATGCTGACAAGATATTAAAATTGATAAAAGTACAAATTGATAATTTAACCATGCCTCAATGTCCTCTTTACGAAGAAGTTCTTGATACGCAAATGTTTGGTTTATCACGTGAAATTGATTTTGCGGTCCGTTTAGGTTTAGTAGAAGCAACTGAGGGGAAGGCATTGATAGAGGAATTGGAAAGAGAGTTATCCATTTTACATGAGGCATACATTAAGAAATAACATATACTAACTCAAACAAACCTCGATGATTGTTTGAGTTTTTTATTATATGAAAAATCAAATTAAAACGAATTTTTTATTTTATTATTGAATAAATCTGAAAATAGTATTATTGTAATAGTAATATATAATAAATACTTATGGTTTATTGTTTATTATTGCTATAAATTAGATTGAATGAACAGAAAATAATCTAATATAAGCATTGATTTAAAACACCTTTTCTACATATGCATTTTGTGGATTTTTTATTTGCAGAATTTTGACAGTATGATTAAAAGATATATTGAAATAATAGAATCGATTCCTGAAATGGGTTTGTAAAAAGATAATTATAAGATATATTGGAGAATAAAAAGCAGTGGTAGATATCACGTTTTTTTTCTATATAGATTAAAAATACATAAAGAAGGTGGTATATGATGGAAAGAAAAATTAATAAAGTTCTAGCCGCAAATAGAGGGGAAATTGCGATTAGGATTTTTAGAGCATGTACAGAATTAGATATTGATACGGTTGCCATTTATTCAAAAGAAGATTACGGCTCATATCACCGTTATAAAGCTGATGAGGCTTACCTTGTTGGGAAAGGTAAAAAACCAATTGATGCTTATTTAGATATTGAAGGAATTATTGAAATCGCGAAAATGAGCGGAGTTGATGCGATTCATCCAGGTTATGGATTCCTTTCAGAGAATATTGATTTTGCTAAACGATGTGAAGAAGAAGGAATTATTTTCATTGGTCCGGAATCAAGGCATTTAGACATGTTTGGAGATAAGGTTAAAGCGAGAACTCAAGCAGAACTTGCCAACATACCGGTTATTCCGGGTTCAGATGGTCCTGTGACAAGTGTTGAAGAAGTAATCAATTTTGGAAAACAAAACGGGTTTCCAATCATTATTAAAGCTTCACTTGGCGGCGGCGGCCGAGGTATGCGTATTGTGAACAGTCTAGAAGAAGTTACAGAAGCCTATGATCGTGCTAAATCAGAAGCAAAAGCAGCTTTTGGTAATGATGAAGTCTATGTGGAACGTTATATTCAAAATCCAAAGCATATCGAAGTTCAAATTTTAGGTGATACTCATGGAAATATTGTGCATTTGTATGAACGCGATTGCTCAGTACAAAGACGTCACCAAAAGGTTGTTGAAATCGCACCATCCGTATCTCTTCCAATAGAGTTACGTGAAAGAATTTGTGAAGCAGCTGTTAAACTTGCGAAAAATGTAGATTATGTGAATGCTGGAACAATGGAATTCTTAGTTTCTAATGGAGAATTTTACTTTATCGAGGTAAATCCACGTGTACAGGTAGAACATACCATCACTGAAATGATTACAGGAATTGATATTGTTCAATCGCAAATTCTTATTGCAGAAGGTCATAATTTGCATGGTAGTGAAATCGCTATCCCACAACAAGCTGATATTAGAACTCTCGGCTTTGCTATTCAATCTCGTGTAACAACTGAAGATCCTTTGAATAACTTTATGCCAGATACTGGACGAATTAATGTATACCGTTCAGGTGGTGGTTTTGGAGTTCGTTTAGATGCAGGAAATGGCTTCCAAGGCTCAGTAATCACCCCTTACTATGATTCCTTACTTGTAAAGGTTTCTACTCATGCAACAACGTTTAGAAATGCTGCATCTAAAATGTTACGAAACTTAAGAGAATTTAGAATTCGTGGAATTAAAACAAATATTCCATTCCTTGAAAATGTAGTTCAAAATGAAAAATTCTTAACAGGGGAATATGATACATCATTTATTGATACTACACCGGAATTATTTGATTTTCCAAAACGACAAGACCGTGGAACAAAAATGCTCACTTATATCGGTAATGTTACTGTAAATGGTTTCCCTGGTGTAGAAAAGCATAAAAAACCAGTATTTGATGAACCAATTATCCCAAAAGTAAACAAACTACCACTTATTGCTGGTACAAAGAATATTTTAGAGAAGCAAGGTGCAGATGGTCTTGTAGAATGGATTAAAACACAAAAAGAAGTATTGGTAACAGATACTACGTTTCGTGATGCCCATCAATCATTACTTGCTACAAGAATTCGTTCAAATGACATATTAAATATTGCTGAACCAACGTCAAAATTACTTCCAAACCTGTTTTCAATGGAAATGTGGGGCGGAGCAACATTTGATGTAGCCTACCGTTTCCTTAATGAAGATCCATGGGTGCGTTTAGAAAAATTGAGAAAGCGAGTACCGAATACGCTGTTCCAAATGTTACTACGAGCATCCAATGCAGTTGGATATAAAAATTACCCAGATAATGTAATTCGTGAGTTTGTAGCACAATCAGCTGAATCAGGTATCGATGTTTATCGTATTTTTGACAGTTTAAACTGGGTAAAAAGTATGGAAGTGGCTATTGATGCTGTTCGTCAAGCAGGAAAAATTGCGGAGGCAGCCATCTGCTATACTGGAGATATCAATGATCCAAGTCGTGCAAAATACAATATCGAATATTATAAAAATATGGCTAAAGAATTAGAACAATCAGGTGCACATATTTTAGCTATTAAAGATATGGCAGGTCTATTGAAACCAGAAGCTGCTTATCGTTTGATTTCTGAATTGAAAGACACGGTTTCTCTTCCAATTCATTTACACACTCATGACACAAGTGGTAATGGTATTTATACGTATTCTAGAGCAATAGAAGCTGGTGTTGATATCGTTGATACGGCTATTGGTGCTTTAGCTGGATTAACATCACAACCAAGTGCGCAAACTCTATATTATGCGTTAGAAGGAAAAGAAAGACAGCCTAAATTTGAAATCGAGTCACTTGAGCAATTATCTCTTTATTGGGAAGAAGTTCGTAAATACTATCGTGACTTTGAAAGTGGCATGAATGCACCACATACTGAAGTGTATAAACATGAAATGCCTGGTGGTCAGTACAGTAACTTACAACAACAAGCAAAAGCTGTTGGTCTTGGTGATCGTTGGGATGAAGTAAAAGAAATGTATCGTGGTGTAAACGTAATGTTTGGTGATATTGTAAAAGTAACACCATCTTCTAAAGTAGTTGGCGATATGGCTTTATTTATGGTGCAAAATGATTTATCCGAAGAAGATGTTTTAACTAAAGGAAAAACGATTGACTTCCCGGATTCTGTCATTGAACTATTTATGGGTTATTTAGGACAACCTTCAGGAGGCTTCCCAAAAGAACTGCAAACAGTTATTTTAAAAGGAAAACAACCAATTACTGTTCGTCCTGGTGAGTTACTAGAGCCAGTTGATTTTGATGCATTAAGAGAAGAATTAACGGAAGAAATTGGACGCACGCCATCAAATAAAGATCTACTTGCATATGCACTTTATCCAAAAGTGTTCGTAGACTTTGTGAAGACAAGAGATCGTTTTGGTGATGTTTCTAATCTTGATACACCAACTTTCTTATTTGGTATGAGATTAGGTGAAGAAATTGAAGTAGAAATTGAAAAAGGTAAAACATTAATCGTTAAATTTATATCAATGGGTGAACCGTTGGCAGATGGAACGCGTGTTGTTTACTTTGAATTAAATGGTCAATCACGACAAGTTATCATTAAAGATGAAAATATTAAATCATCTGTTGTGACAAAAATTAAGGCTGATCCAAAAAATGCAAACCATATAGGAGCAACTATGCCTGGAACAGTTATCAAAGTAGTTGTTGAAAAAGGTGATCAAGTGAAGCAAGGGGATCATCTAATTATTACAGAGGCAATGAAAATGGAAACAACTGTCCAAGCACCATTCTCAGGTACGGTTCAAAATATTTATGTGAAAGATGGAGAAGCAATCAGTACTGGTGATTTGTTAATTGAAATTAGCAAATAATGATTATTCGAAAATAAAGGGGACTCTCAAAAGATTGTTAATTAACAATCTTTTGGGAGTCCTTCTTTTTGTACTTTAAGTAAGTTTAACTTATTCTTGTAATGAAATCACTGTAGATTGATCTTTAACTTGAGTGGAATCGATTGTAGATAGACTTTCCAGTTTTTGCTCGATGAAATTTTTGCGACTTCTTGAGGTAAGTAAAAGTAAATAGCAGAGAACTCCAAAAAAACAGGCAATAAACAAGGAGTGAGCTAATGCTATGTACAAATTTTGTCTTGAAAAAATAATAAAAGCTCCAGCGGTAACTTGTAATAGAACTAGAATAAACGCAATAGTCCAACCAATATATATGATTTTTTGATGCTTATAATGCCTAATGGCTATAATCATCGTAACGAAAACCCATAATAAGATTAGTCCAGCAACAACACGATGTCCCATTTGAATCCATTCATATAGATTGCCAGGTATACCAATCTCATTATTTGTACAAAAAGGCCAATCTTTACACACCAAACTAGATTTTGTGTGTCGAACCAATGCTCCGGAATAGACAACGATATAACTAAAAATGGCGATACCAATTATATGAAATTTCATTCTACGGTCAATGATTAGTTTTTCGGCTTCAAATTTTTTATCTACTTCAAATATTAGTAATGTCAATAATAAAACCGCGGAAAAAGAAATAAGCGAAATGCCAAAATGAAGGGCTAATACAAAGTCGGACTGAGCCCATTTAACAGCGGCTGCGCCAATTAATGCTTGAAGAACAAGAAAACCAATAGAAATCAAAGATAGTAGTTTAGCTTCACGAATCTGTCCAATCTTTTTCCATGACCAGATTGATAAGATCAAAACCATGATTCCTACTCCGCCTGAAACAAGGCGATGAGTTAGCTCAATCAGTAGTTCAACATTGAGTTCATTTGGAAAAATCTCACCATTGCAAAGTGGCCAAGAACGTCCACAGCCTAAGCCGGAATTTGTTTTTGTTACTAATGCCCCTCCCAATAAAACAAAAAGCATTCCAATAGAAGTAAGAACGGAAAACCATTTAAGAGATTCTTTCACTTATTTTTCACCTTCTTTTTCTTGATAGTACACAAAATAGCATGATTTTACAAGTTTGTTATTTTTTGTTTTAATATAAGATAAATGGTGGATTGTGAAATAAAAAAAAACTGTTAAACTTCTATGTGATGATATAAGTCACAATATCGTCAAAGATATACAAAATTAATTCATAAATTTTGATAAAAGTATGATTTAATTAAAAATAATGCACTATATATAAAGTGGAAAAGTTATTTACAAATAATAAGAGGTGATACTCTTAAGCAAAATAGGTAATAGTATTTAATAATGGAATTTTCACAACAAAAAAGGGATAAAATTACATTTCATGAAAGTGTCATAGGTTACAAAAATTCAAAAGTATGAAATAATGATGATATATCTTTTTTGTTGCGTTAAGAATTAAAGGGGGAAGAATCATGTCTAACATAAGGGCTGCAACGGAAACTGTTAATGGAGAAGCGTCCGTGCATTCAACAATAGAGGAAACATCAGCTTGGCAAGACTTTCTTGCTCTTATTAAAGTAGGAATCGTAAATTCTAATATGATTACCACTTTTACTGGTCTATGGTTAGCTTTACATTTTACGGGGATGAGCTTTTTACACAATCTTGATTTAGTATTCTTTGCTCTAGCGGGTTCTGTTTTTATTATTGCTGGATCTTGTAGCTTTAATAACTATTATGATAGAAATATTGATCACCTTATGGAAAGAACAAAAAATAGACCAACTGTAACAGGAAAAGTTAGCTCTTCAAAAGTGTTAACATTAAGTTTTATTTTAATTGCTATTGGACTAGTTTTGTTGACGCTTGCAAACATTACCACTGCAATAATAGGGTTTATTGGGGTTTTTGCATATATTGTTTTATATACAATGATTACTAAACGTCGATATGTTTCTAATACAATTGTAGGTAGCATTTCAGGTGCCATTCCACCTTTAATTGGCTGGGCTGCGATTGACCCAAATTTAGATGTACTGGCATGGGTTTTATTTGCAATCATGTTCTTATGGCAACCACCTCATTTTTATGCACTAGCTATGAAACGTGTGGAAGAGTATCGAGCTGCCAATATTCCTATGTTACCAGTAGTAAAGGGATTTAAAGCGACTAAACGCTCCATAATATCGTGGGTGACTGCTCTGCTTATTGTTCCATTCTTTTTAACACCCTTAGGGACACCTCTTGTCGTTCTGGCTGCTATTTTAGGTGCAGGGTGGTTTATTTTAGCCTTAAAAGGGCTAACAATGAAAGATGATATAAAATGGGCTCGAATAATGTTTATATATTCTCTAAATTATATGACCATCTTGTTTGTAGCAATGGTTATAGTAACCTTGATATAGTATGATACTGCAGCCTGTTTATATAAACAGGCTGCAGTTAACTAGAATGGATTACTAGTTTTTTCTCATATACATAAGAATAGCCCTATTTGTTGACAATTAGATCGATAAGTAGCAAAATTAGAACAAACGGTTGCATTCCTTTTTATTACAAAATTGGTGATGATTACTTTTTGATGAATTAAGATACTAGTGTTAGTTTTGTAAATCAAAACATTGTGAAACTAGCCTGCTAGGCATCATCCGTTTTCCTATTTGGAGTTCTTTCTTTTTATAGAAATTTAAATATAGGAAGAATTTTTTTAAAAACACAAAAGGGATTTGTGAAAAATTTTAACGAAAGAGGAGGGGTTACTAAGCTTATGAAAAGAAAGCTACACAAATGGCGATGGCTACCATTATTAGGGGTTTTAATGTTCGTTTTGTCAGGTTGTGGGATTGCTTCTTTATCCTCATTGCGACCAGCAGGTGATGTTGCTCAAACTCAGTATGATTTAATGATGTTAAGTACATGGATTATGGTATTAGTGGTAATTGTAGTTTCAATTATCTTTCTTATGGTGTTGTTCCGCTTCCGTCGAAGAAAGGGAGACGAGACCATTCCTAAACAAGTTGAAGGAAGTCATAAGCTTGAAATGGCTTGGACTGTTATCCCGATTATTCTTTTGATAATTCTGGCTATTCCGACAATTAAAGCGACATTTGATCTAGCTGATACAAATGCAATGGAAAAAAAGGATGAGAATGGAAAGACAAAAGATGCTCTTGTTATAAATGTTCGTGCTAATCTCTATTGGTGGGAGTTTGAATACCCGGATTTAGGAATTATAACAAGCCAAGATTTAGTCGTCCCAACTGATGAAAAGGTGTATTTTAATGTGAAGGCATCAGATGTGAAACATTCGTTTTGGGTTCCTGCTGCTGGTGGAAAGATGGATGCGAACCCAGAAGGTGACAATCAATTGTTTTTAGTATTTGATAGTAAGAAAGCAGACGAAGCAAAAGATGTATTTTATGGTAAATGTGCTGAGCTTTGTGGGCCTTCACATGGATTAATGGATTTTAAAGTAGTCACTAAATCAAAAAGTGAATTTGCTGCTTGGGCAAAGGAAATGAAAGCGGTTAAGCAATCTGCAGTAGTAGGAAGCGTAGCTAAACAGGGAGAGGATGTTTTTAATAAAAGCTGTATAGGCTGTCATGCGGTTACTCCAAATGACGCTAGACCTGAAGCTGCACGTACCGCTCCGAACTTAGCAACATTTGGCGAACGTCAAAAAATTGCAGGCGTATTAGATCATACCGATGAAAATTTAAAAAAGTGGCTAAAGAGTCCTGATAAATATAAACCAGGAAATTCGATGACTGGTACTTACGGCAATCTTTCAGATGAACAAATTGATGCACTGACAGCGTATTTAATGCAGCTGAAAGTGGAACAAAAATAGGATACAGTAAGGGGGTTGAATTGTGAATACGTACGCTAATAAAAAAAGTTTTGGCGGAGTGTTATGGGATTTTCTAACGACGGTAGATCATAAAAAAATCGCCATTTTGTATCTTGTTGCCGGTGGTTTGTTTTTCGTTTTAGGCGGCTTAGAAGCGATGTTAATCCGAATCCAGCTTGCCATACCAAATAATGATTTCGTAAGTGCAGGATTGTACAATGAAATTTTAACGATGCATGGAACGACTATGATTTTCCTGGCCGCTATGCCTCTGGTTTTTGCTATGATGAATGCTGTAGTTCCCTTGCAAATTGGGGCACGGGATGTAGCATTTCCATTTTTAAATGCATTAGGCTTTTGGCTATTTTTCTTTGGAGGAATCTTTTTAAATCTTTCCTGGTTTATGGGAGGGGCTCCTGATGCAGGGTGGACTTCTTATGCATCACTCTCACTATATTCACCTGGTCATGGAATTGACTTCTATGTATTAGGTCTTCAAATATCAGGATTCGGTACCTTGATTGCAGGAATAAATTTTCTAGTGACAATTGTTAATATGCGTGCCCCGGGAATGACGTATATGCGGATGCCTCTGTTCACTTGGACTACATTTGTTGCTTCTGCATTAATTTTATTTGCTTTCCCTCCACTTACAGTTGGCTTAGTCTTAATGATGTTTGACCGAATGTTTGGTTCTAACTTTTTTGAAGTGGCTGCTGGAGGAAATACAATTATTTGGGAGCATTTATTTTGGATATTTGGTCATCCCGAAGTATACATTCTAATCTTACCTGCTTTCGGAATTTTTTCGGAAATTTTACCCACATTTTCAAGAAAAAGATTATTTGGCTATTCCTCGATGGTATTTGCAACGGTGTTGATTGGTTTCTTAGGTTTCATGGTGTGGGCACATCATATGTTTACAACGGGTCTTGGACCGATAGCTAATGCTATTTTTGCAGTAGCTACAATGGCTATTGCGGTACCGACAGGAATTAAAATTTTCAACTGGCTGTTTACGATGTGGGGCGGTAGTGTGAAGTTTACGGTACCTATGTTGTATGCAGTTGCCTTTATTCCTTCGTTTACAATGGGTGGGGTAACGGGAGTTATGAATGCTGTAGCGCCAGCTGATTATCAATATCATGATTCGTATTTTATTGTGGCTCACTTTCATTATGTAATCGTTGGTGGAGTGGTTTTTGGTCTCTTAGCTGGTGTTACGTTCTATTGGCCAAAAATGTTTGGTACCATGTTGAATGAAGCTATGGGAAAAGTCACCTTTTGGACATTCGTAATTGGCTTCCATTTGACATTCTTTATTCAGCATTTCTTAGGACTGATGGGGATGCAACGTCGTATCTTTACATTCCAAGACAATCAGGGGCTTAATACAGGAAATATGGTTAGTACAATTGGTGCCATTTTAATGGCCTTTTCAGTTATTGTCTTGTTGATTAATGTTATTATCACATCAGTAAAAAATAAAAAGGTTGGAAATGATCCGTGGGGGGATGGTCGTACGTTAGAGTGGTCAATTTCCTCGCCACCACCTTATTATAACTTTAAGCAGCTTCCACTTGTGCGTGGATTAGATGCTTACTGGATTGAGAAAATGGAGGGAAAAACGGAAATGACACCAGCAGAGCCCATAGGTGATGTTCATATGCCAAACTCCTCTATTTTGCCATTGACTATTTCTTTTGGTTTGTTTGTAGCCGCATTTGGGGCACTATATCATCAAGATCAAGATAAAACATGGACGACAACTGTTATTATCATTGGTTTGTTAATTACTTTTGGGTCAATGTTCATTCGATCTATTAAAGACGATCATGGGTACCATATTCATAAAGAGGAGTTATTGGAAGATCCTAATGACAAGGGGGTCAAGGTATAATGGAAATCAATGAAAAGCTCACTGATACGACATGGCCAGCAGCTCCTGAAAAAGCCACTTTAGAAGGGAAGAATAAATTTTTAGGATTTTGGTTTTTTCTTGGTGGTGAAACCGTCCTTTTTGCTTCACTTTTTGCGACTTACCTAGCTTTAAAGGATAAAGTGCCTAATGGGGATGCTGCACTCGCTAAGGATTTATTTGAACTTCCGTTAACTTTATTATCGACCATGCTGTTATTAACAAGCTCTTTAACAAGCGTTTATGCTATGTATCATATGAAAAATCATGATTTTAAACGAATGCAAGCATGGTTACTAATCACAGTCATTTTGGGAGCATGCTTTTTAGGAACGGAAATCTATGAGTTTAATCATTATGTACATGAATTTCATCATACTTTTACGAGCAGCGCGTTTGGTTCTGCATTTTATGCACTAGTTGGTTTTCATGGAGGACATGTTGCGTTTGGTTTATTGTGGATTATTACTCTAATGGTTCGGAATGCGGGTCGGGGATTAACCTTGTATAATGCGCCAAAGTTCTATATTGCAAGTTTATATTGGCATTTCATTGACGTTGTTTGGGTATTTATTTTTACAGTTGTATATTTAATGGGAATGGTGGGATAGCAGAATGGATAACTCTCAGTCAAATTCAACTAACCCAAGACTAAGCTTAAAGTATCGTCGAAAAAAAAATGCGGAAGAAATGAAGCATCAGGTTATTACCTTTATTATGATGATTATTTTTACTCTAATTTCTTTCGCGGCTGTATGGTTTGATTTTTCTGAATGGTTTATAAAACCGATTATTCTATTGCTAGCGGCTGTTCAAGTAATATTTCAACTTTACTATTTTATGCATATGCAGCATAAGGGCCATGGAATGGTTACATTGTTTCTGTATTCGGGTTTACTAGTTGGGCTACTGACGGTGTTAACTTTTATCACGATTGTCTGGCTTTAGGTGAAAATAGAAAATCGGCTAAGTTTAGCCGATTTTCTATTTTTCTATATGGATTGGTATGAATGGATAATAAAAGAGTTCCTATAGGTACATTGACTTTTGCTCCCACTAGAGACTAATTCTGTGTTCTTTTAAACTTAATTTGAGGTGATGAAATGTCTATTAGTATTTTTGGTTTTCGTGCGTTATGGAGCCCTTACTATTTAACAGTCCTTATTATTTTTACGATAGGCTATTTCTGGTTAGTATCGAGGTATCGTCAGAGAAAACCCGAAGGCTTCGTATTAACTAAACGACAAGTGTTTTATTTTTTATTGGCCATGTTTTTGTTATATGTGGTGAAAGGATCACCCATCGATTTACTGAGTCATATTATGTTTAGTGCTCATATGACACAGATGGCGATTCTTTATCTTGTGATTCCACCGTTATTTATTATAAGTATCCCAGAGGGGATATGGGGAATAATCTTGGCAGGAAAAAGTAGACAAGTTATTTTTTCTTTTTTTACAAAACCACTTATTGCGTTATTGTTTTTTAACATCCTGTTTTCATTTTACCATTTGCCATTAGTGTTTGATCATATAAAATCAAGTATGATTTTACATGCTGGCTATACGGTACTTTTATTTATCACAGCTGTATTTATGTGGTTCCCATTGGTGAATCAGATACCTGAGAAAGATAGTCTTTCTGGTGTTAAGAAAGTGGCTTACATCTTTGTAAGCGGAATATTAATGACACCTGCATGTGCACTTATTATTTTTGCTAGCAGCCCGATTTATAGTACCTTTACCAATCCAGAAAGCTGGGCTAACGCCATGAGGCTCTGCGTGCCAGCTTCGACTTTATCTGATTTACATTTAAGTGGACCTGAGGTGTTTAGTGGTTTACCAGCCATTGAGGATCAACAGCTTGGTGGAGTACTAATGAAAATTATCCAAGAAATTGTATTAGGTTATGTATTAGGTGTTATCTTTTTTACCTGGTTTAAAAAAGAGAATGGTGGCGAAAATGCCATTGATCCTGTTCCAACAGAGTGGAAAACGGTAGACTAAAAGCAGTATTTTAAATACAGGTAAATATTTCATAAAAGTGAGCATTTTGTTAATATTACTACTGTATTATTGAGTTTTACTATATCCTCCTATAAAATGAAAGAATAATACAAAATAGAGAGGACGTTACATATTTTATGTCATTACCAATTCTACCGACGATAAGTACCGCTTTTATTGTGCTCAGTGCTATTACTGTTGCCATTGGCTGGTATCAAATTAAACAAAGAAAACGAGAAACACACCAAAAGACGATGATATGTGCAGCAGTATTTGCTGTAATATTCTTTGTTATTTATGTATCCCGAACAGTATTTATTGGGAATACATCCTTTGGTGGACCTGATCATATTAAACTTTATTACACAATCTTTTTGATTTTTCATATTATTCTAGCTACTGTTGGCGCAGTTTTAGGAATTACGATGCTTGTTACTGGATATAAAAAGAATTTTGCTTATCATCGTAAATGGGGTCCTAGAACAAGTATCATTTGGTTTTTTACTGGTATTACAGGTGTAGCAGTTTATTTACTTTTATATGTGTTTTATCATGGAGGAGAAACCGTATCCGTGTTTAGAGCCATATTAGGGTATTGATGAAAATGCAATTGATTTAAGGACGAATTCTAAATGATTTCGTCCTTTTTAGATATTAACGTTATTTTGGGTGATAGTGGGAAAATTTGATTGATTTAATCACTTTGACTAAAAACACTTGGAGGACGATGAAGTTCAAACCCGGTATGGCACGGAGGAAAAAGTCCATATCAAGGCGATGAAGGACAAAACTTGGTATGGCACGGAGGAAAAAGTCCATATCAAGGCAATGAAGGACAGAATCTCGTATAGCAATAAGAAAAATGTCCTTCATCAAGCCATAAGGGTGAAAACAACTAAAAATAAGCGTCATGCTTCAAGTAATCTCTGGCAATTATTTAAGTCAATCGACCGTTGATTAGAAGGTAAAAATTTGCGTATGTGCTAGGATCTGACTTTTTCACCCTAGCACAAGAGATATTAAAGTCCGTTAAACTCGTCTAATTCTTTTTTGACATCTGCTAAGATTTTTTCGCATTGTTTTACTAGTGATACAGGGAAGTATTCTCCTTCACCATACTCAACACCGTGTGGGTAATAATGTTTTCCTAATAGTGGTACTAGGAATTTAATGGTTGCTTTATGAGCGCCTACATCCCCTTCAGTAGCATAACCAAGCAGTCTAAGGTAATAAACTCCCTCCGGCAATTCAAATTTCCGATCGTAACTGACTCTTTCGTAATCCCATTGCTCTGCACGAATTAAACCGTATCTAGGTAATAAATGATCTAGATGGTTTAGGTCGGCTGTAGCGTTTTGCAATCCAGAGTTTTCAAATTTCATGAATGGTACCTCCTAATGGTTACAATAAAATCTATTTATGATACTTAAAAATTATGTAAAAAATGAAAGTAAATAGTATATTATAGAAAATTTTACCTTATTATTTATAATAGTATGAATTGAATGAAGTTGCAAATAACACACAGGTAAATTTTACATAATTAACAAAATTTACATTACTTTGTAATTTTAGTTAAGATAAATCCATTTAGTTTTTACAAAAACTCAGTCTTTTATACTAAATAACAATGATATAATTATTGCAATATAAATGGGAGGAAGTGATCCTCTGAAAAATTTCATAAGAGTTTTGCTATTAGCTATTATATTTTTTGTTATAGGGATTTTCTTTAATATTGGTCAAAAGGATGATCTGCATTCAATTCTCATAGGGAATAAAGAGATGAGCTCATATGAAGGTGAGCTTCAGACAAATCATGTGGATGAAAAAAAAGACAGTACCAAGGAAGTTGAAGGACTTGCTGCAACAATAGGTAAAAAAGAAAAAGAGATTAAAGAGATTTATGGTAACCCTTCTCGAATTGATCCTTCGGCATATGGATATGACTGGTGGATTTATAATCAAAAAGAAGATAACTATTTTCAGCTAGCAGTTGAAAAGGGAAAAGTAGTTTCTGCTTATGGAATTGGTGATCAAGTGAATATAGCGCCATTTAAAATTGGCCAGTCTATCGATGAAATTTATTCAAGCTTGTATGCGGAGACATCTGTTGATATTGAAGCAGATGGAAGCAATTATAGGTTTGAATTATCAGAAGAGGATATGAATATGAGACCACTCATAGAATTAGGCGATAAATATGCTCAGCTTTATCTAGATAAGTTTACGGGCACACTTTCAAGTGTGCGTTTCTTAGATGATTCGACATTATTAAAACATAAGCCCTATGAATTAATATATCGTGGGGAATTAATGCCTGAAGAAGTTTTGTCAAATGAAGATTGGGCTAAAATAGAAGCGGGAAATAAGCAACAAATCTTTGATATTACGAATATCATGCGAAATAGATTTAATGTAGACCCACTAAAATGGGATGAACCGACTGCAAATGTAGCCTACCTTCATAGTCAAGATATGGCTGATGCTAATTATTTTTCACATGTATCTGAAACAAAGGGAGACTTGGCAGATCGTTTAGAAGTTGGTCATGTTACCTACCATTCAGCCGGAGAAAATATTGCAGCCAATTATGTAGATGCCATTGCTGTCATGGAGGGCTGGTTGAATAGTAAAGGGCATCGCGATGCTTTATTAAATGAAGAATTCACTTATTTGGGTGTCGGTGTATACGAAAAATATTACACCCAAAATTTTATATCTAAATAGGTAGACAAAACGGGTTCCGGATGGAACTCGTTTTTTAATGCACATTTTATGATTGGTTGCATAATCTACAATAGTCAAATGTCTTGGTGAGGTGAGAATAATGGCTAAAAAAAAACGACAGTCAATTGAACAATTTAGAGAGTTTGTTAAGCGACATCCTCATTTACGAAATGAAGTCAAACAAAAACAATCAACCTGGCAAGAGCTTTTTGAAGAATGGTATCTATTAGGTGAAGGCCATCCTCGCTGGAAAGTTGATCAAAAGGAAAGTGAACAAACACAATTAGCGGATAATCTTAATGAATCTGACAAAAGTCAAGAAGTTATTGGCATGCTGCTTGGAGCGGTAAAAAATATGGATATTAATCAGATTCAACAATATATTAAAAGTGCAAACCAAGCACTCGGAACGATACAAGGCTTGGTAGAAATGTTTCAAGGAAGTAGAACTACTACAGAAGAGGAGTCCTCGACGCCAAAACCTGATAGGGAACAACAAAAAAATCCATTTATGTTTAGAAAAGATTAAAGGGGTGGGTAAACTTGAGGCAAAATATTTATCAGTACATTGAAGAGAATGAGGATATCCGCCAATACTTAAGAATCCAACCCGTTTGGTATAAAAGGTTAATGCGTAATCCACATCATCTTGACCAATTAGAGACAGAAGCCACCTATTTTTTTAAAAAGTCGATTCCTCATCGCGTTTCTAAGTTTTCTGACAGTGTTCAGGTAGCAAATATGATGCTTCAGATGTTTCAAGCAGTGAATCAAACAGGAGAATAGTAATTTAAGGAGTAAATTGCTTCTTTTAGCCAACAATAAGGGGTAAAGGAGGTAATAATATGAAGAAAATAACAACTGTCTTACTTTTCATGGTAGTTATTCAAATTTATTTTCCAAAAGTTTTCGAGTCTAATTTTATCCATAGAATGTTTGAAATAAAAACCTCTGCAGCAATGGTTGACGTATCGGATCAGAGTTTTTCTGTAAAAACTTTTGTTAAAGGGGATGACGTATATGTTGAATGTTATGTAAGAGATTATCGTTTTACACGATCTAATAAAAAGGAGACTGCATCTATTGCTGTAACAATTGATGACGATAAACAAAGCGTGTATAAAACGGCTGCTTTTATCTTAAAAGATTTTTCCAATGGGAAGCATACCATCAAATTAGAACTGGTAAATGAGAATGGGAAAAAAATAGGATTAAAGAAGGAATTTCAAGTACATATTCACTCTGCCGTATAGTACCATTCGCATCTTAGATGAAGAAATGGTAAACTGATGGTGGAGGTGAGCTATTCATGCTTACTACTATGGAGACCATTGATATTATTGAAAAAGCAGAAGCTTTAGGGGAAATTGTTATTCAATCAGAAATTGGTGAAAATTATTTTCATCATTTATATAAGGTGAAGAGCGATAAACTTGCACAGCAAAAAATGAATAAATTTGTTGCCTTAAAAGATTTATATGAAGAAGTGCAACGATTTGGGAAATACCACCCTGAATACAAAAGGGTTAATTCAGAGATTCGAGTAGCAAAACGGGAAATGGATTTACATCCGACAATAGCTGATTTTAAAAAAGCAGAAACAGATTTGCAAACGGTTTTGGATGAAATTAGTTTGAAACTGGGTAAAGCCGTATCAGAGCAAATTAAAGTACCGACAGGAAACCTTTTCTTTGATTCAGGCTCAAGCAGTTGTTCAAGTGGTGGCTGTGGTTCAGGTGGCAGCTGTGGATGCTCATAAGTAAAATCTGATTTTTTAACAGAAATGAAAAGTGGAAAGCCCGTAGACTCCTCGAAAATGCTACCGCATTTCCTTCGTGCGTGGGCGGATTCGAGGAAGCTGAATCAATGTCCTGCGGGATAGCAAGTAGCCAAGACCCCATAGGAACGAAGTGACGAGGAGGCTTGGCGCTCGCCCATGGAATGCGAAGGGCTCTCCTATTTCACGAAAAAGAAATTATTGTTGTAAGCTAACTTTCAGCTATGCTACACTTGTAATAAACCTTAAAATAGTGGGAGATAGAAAAATGATTGGAGCTAGACAGGGGATTATCGTCTATTTACATACATTAAAACAAGCAAAAATGCTTAGAAAATTTGGAAATATTCATTATGTATCAAAGAAACTAAAGTATGTTGTTTTGTATACGAATATGGATGATGTAGAAGCATTAGCGGAGAAGCTAAAAAGCTACTCCTTTGTAAAAAGAGTGGACTTCTCTTATAAACCGTTTCTAAAAGTGGAGTATGAGAACTCTAAACCAGACAAAGCTAAAGAATATGATTATAAGATGGGTATTTAAGAAGCTGACAAAGTCAGCTTCTTTTATTTGAGAATTATCCATACTTAAGATCGTCACGGGCTCATGTCTTCGTCTGTGTGACCGACAACATCCTCCGAAAGGCTATCCGCTTTTTTTCGTGCGATGTAATGCTTTCGAAGCCCTCTTTGTCCCATGGGCCTCAGTCCATAGGACGATGAACGTGGACCTTCCGCATTTCTACATCCATTGGTGGTAAATATTTATTCATACGCAGGATGCCAATGAGGTACTGATAATATAAAACTGTATCAGCAAAAAGAGTGGATGGTTTTACATCCAATTCAATAATGTTTTTGCCTACTTCTTTTGCTAGGCCCTCAAAAAGCTCATATCTTTTATTATGAGTAACATTTGGGTTTGGAATGCCTTCACGACAAATGTATAGTGGCTGAAATTTACCTTCAGTTGTTGGTTGCATGACTACAACAGGGGAGGTTACTTTATTATTATTTATAGTTGTATGGAGTGTTAAAAGTCTAGCCACTCGATGTTTATTACTTTTACCTATTTCAAGTAATTCAAATAAATCAGAAGTTCCTTGTCCAAGCTCAATAAAACGTTGAATCAAACCAATCTCTCCTCATGTAAGTATTCCTTCATACTTTATCATTTCTATGAATAAAAGAGAAGTTCCGCCCCTTTTTCTATATGTTCACATAATTTTACCGTGACTTTTATCATAGTATTTGTTAATTTAGGTTATGTTAAACCATTTTTTATACATCAAAAAGGAGGGATTATCCTATGAATCGGATTCTTTTGGCAATCCTTCTTATCTTGTTACTTTTTACAGGTGGAGTATTATTATGGCAATGGAATATATACACAGATAGTAAATCTGATCTGGATCATAAGACAACCGAAGCAGATGAAACAATCCGTATGTCTGTTACGGATCAAGATATTAAAATCATTCATGAAATTACAAGTCTTCCTGCAGGAAATTATGACTTGCAAAATATTGAAGGCAAACAATTATCATGTCTAGAAGATAAAAAGGAATGTAAAATAACAAATAAAGACAAGCTTCAAACGACTGGTGGGTCTATCCAGTTAACTTACTCATTAAAAAAGTCCAAAGCCTCAGCTTTTGTGTTAAATAACTGGGCAGTGCAGATAAAAGATGTAAAGATGAATCAAACACAAGTTGAAATTACGCATTATGGAAAGAATGTAGGAGTTTGGGTAGCTGGTGCAAGGAATGTTGGCCAAACCAAGAAAAAAAATATTAGTTATTTTGTATTTACGGGAAATGACGGTGTTTTTCCCTTGTTTTATCGGAATAAGGGGTTAAAGAAGGTAGAGAACAATGGGTTCACCGTTTATGGAAGCTCAGCCAATGCAGTGATTAAAGCGGCAAAACAGTATGAAGTTAAAACGCCCTTTACCTTTGTTATTTCAAATAATGTGGATTCGTTTACTTCTGAATTTTTGCTAATTAGGCCTAATAAAGACTATATTTTAGAGGTATTATCGAATCGATTCTATAATAAAAATTACCCTTTTAAAAACAAACAAGAGAAATGGCTACAATCTTTGATTGGGGCTTATGTAGTAGATGAAGAAGTTGAAGGTAAAACAAAAAAACTAATGATAGAATTATCGAAACAATTGAGTAAAGTACAGCAAGATTATTTTGCTTCATTACTCAAAGAAAATCGTGGTCATGATTTTTCTGCTAGTTATTTAGATAAATTATTATCGGAAGCAACCGGTATGGAATCAGATTATTTTATTCGTAATAAATCGGAGAAGCATCTAATAAGCCCACTTTATTTTATGAATCATGCTATATGGTATGATGCAAAAGAAAAGGGTGCAGCTATTGAGTCTATTACAATGAATAATAAACGCTATTATTCATTAACTCAGGTTACGAAGCATTTAGGATTTAAAATGGAGCGGGTTAGTAGTACACATATTTATTTAACAGATGGGTCAAGGTCGTTTCGGTTATACCCTGGTAAAAGTACATTTCTTTATAATGAAAAAGCATATAGCATAAAAGGTGAATTACTTAAAGAACTGAACAATAAATTTTATATTAGTGAAGAATATATGTTGAAAATTTTCAACATATTGATTCGTGAAAAAGACAATGAACTACAATTAATTAATTTAAACTAGAAATTTCGCGAAATTAAGGGTTCCTTATAATAAGAATGCGCAGCTCCGACCCGAAAGAATCAACCAGATTTCAAAGCATTACTAAAAGATCAAGGAAAATGTAGTTGAGGAACAAAGGCGTTGGACCGAAGCATAAGCCAAATTAAATGATCATCTCAATATTAGTATTTTTCAAAACCTGATAATCCTTCTAAATATCTTAGCGAGCTCCGACCCGAAAGAATCAACTAGATTATAAAGTATAGCTGAATGATCATGAAAAATGGAGATGAAGAACAAAGGAGTTGGACCGAAACATACCACTCAATGAATGATTAGATCAATACGAAATATTTTTCAAAACACATGGTCTTAATAAAATAAATGAGCGAGCT
>SMEO01000159.1_pt1 | contig 19833 bp, 22 predicted proteins | sample 2456251 | NCBI WGS metagenome assembly SMEO01 (sample SAMN10132594, study PRJNA489261) | soil metagenome | isolation source: day1 control-silt loam soil ammended | place: USA | reverse complement strand
ATTGTTTGATCTTCCCGTACTTTCCGCCCCCACCTACTTCAAAAGACAATGTCCCTTTTCTTGCTTGGTCAATATAATGAGCTAGTTTCTTTGGTACAACTTCTTCCAACTCTTCTACTGCAGTCTTATGCAAAATCGTCATTTCCGTTCCAAATGCTTGCAATAGCCGTTCTAACATTTTCGGGCCAAGACCTGGGATAAAATCAAGTGGCACTTGATGAATATAGGGCGGTCGTGGGCGATATTGTTCCATTTTGGTTGACAGCTCCTTAATCCTCGTCGAGACGCCTTTAATAATATGTTTGGCGTGACATGCAGGACAAAGTAATTCACCATCAGGCACTATTTGAGAACAATCTCTACAAACCGTTTGATGATATTTACCCAATAATGGATTCAAACCATAATTAGCTGTAATCATTCGATTATCTTTTTCACGAAGTGCTTTCTTAAACTCGGTAAAACTTGCTTGTTCTAAACGAATGGTTTGATATTCACGAGCTATTTTTCCAAGTGAATGTGCATCAGAATTTGTTAGAATTACATATTGTTCTAACTCTTTTATCGATTTTACCATCTCTGTATCCGCACTAAGACCAAGCTCGATTGCATCAATAAGAGTTGGCTCAAACACCTCATTTAAACTCGAGATTACGCCTTTACCATAAAGGCTCTTAAATGGTGTGAATACATGGGCTGGAATAAATAGCCCGTCCAATTCACGAACCGTTTTTTGTAATGTGATCCCATCACAATAAATACGTTGGGAGCTTAAATGAATGTTCTTCATATAGCCGCTCATCCACAGCGAAAATGACTTCATCACTTCGATTGTTGGGAAAAAGGCGAGTACATGAATTGGCCCGTGACAACGGGAATCGTATATTTCAATTTCTGAGCCCGGAATCACTGTCACATTTTGATAACGCAAGCCACCTTCAGGAAGTTCATACAATTCACCCGTGGCCATGAGCTCTTCAATTTCAACAATTACCTCTGGTGAATGACAGTCAATAATCCCGATTAGGTCAAGACCTTTCCTTTCACTAGCTACTCGTAAAATATTAGTAAATGTCAATGTTTTACTTCCCGTTATTTTAACGGCTCTTCCGCTTTTTGTTCGACCGATATGAATATGGAAATCGGCATAATAATCTCTCATTTATTGATTCAACGTCCTCTTTAGTTGCAAGTATTGAACAGCATAAGCTGTTTTTGCATCACAAATTTTGCCTTCATCAATCAATTGTTCTGCTTCCTCTAATGTCAGTTCTAGAAGTTCGACAAATTCATCCTCATCTAAGCCAGCCGCATTTTCTTTCTTAGATATATTATGTGCCAAAAACACATGAACTAATTCATCGCAAAAGCCTGGCGCCGTATAAAAGGAAATCAAATGCTCCATTTTTTCGCACTCATAACCCGTTTCTTCCTCAAGCTCTCGTTCTGCCGATGTTAATGGCTCTTCACCCTTTTCAAGCTTTCCAGCAGGTATTTCTACTATGCTCTTCTCTAATGCCTTGCGATACTGCTCAACCAAAACAAGTTTGTTCTCTGGTGTTAGAGCAATAATGGCCACTGCACCCGGATGCTTAATAAGTTCTCTTTTACTTGTCTTCCCATTTGGCAATTCCACTTCATCTACCTGGAGACTGATCACTCTTCCCGTAAATATTTTTTCTGACGATAATGTTTTTTCTATAAATTTATCCAACTTGTCCACTCCTTTGTTCTATTCAGTTTAATTCTTCATATATTTTATCATTAATCATTTGGGAGGGCGATGTAATGAAAATTTATGTATTAGAGAAGGGTATCATTTTCTCAGGAAAAGGATGGGAAATTAAACAAAAACTTAAAGAATCAAAACATAAATATGAATACGTAAGCGACTGGATTGCAGACGTCCATAAACAGGACAAGTTGATACGAAAAGCGTAAGGTACCCGTTCAGCGGCGATTCATAATGATTTTTTAAAATTGAGATGAAATATTAGAAAACATGACTCCTGCTCAGTACTGGGCAATCAGTTATGTTTTTTCTTATACTTTCAAAATGACTTTGCCTTTCGCGACTATGGGCGTCAAGTCGTGCTTTTTCTATCGAAACTCATTAATACCCCTTTCCTAATATTTAAGCTAAAATGAAGGTAATATTCTAAACAAATTTTCGTGGATAGGGGTACATACGATGAAAACAAGGCTATTAGGCAATTCCAACATTTCAGTTTCAGAAATTGGTCTAGGTTGTATGTCACTAGGAACTGATGGTGAAAAAGCAGCAGAGATTATTCTAGCAGCTTTAGATGAGGGCATTACCTATTTTGATACAGCTGATTTATATGATTTTGGAGGAAATGAATCCATTGTCGGTAAAACATTAAAGCCTTATCGAAACCACGTAATTATTGCTACAAAAGTTGGTAATCGGTGGAATGATTCAAAGGATGGCTGGTATTGGGATGCTTCAGCTGATTATTTAAAATCTGCGGTAAAGATGAGCATAAAACGGCTTGATACGGATTATATTGATTTATATCAGCTTCATGGAGGTACTATTGAAGACAATATTGATGAAGTCATTGAAACATTTGAAGAGCTAAAAAAAGAAGGATATATTCGTGCGTATGGAATATCTTCAGTTCGCCCTAATGTGATTAAACAATATGCGGAAAAATCCAATATAGATTCCGTTATGATGCAATACAGTTTACTTGATCGACGTCCAGAAGAATGGATTTCCCTTCTTGAAGAAAAACAAATCAGTATCATCGCACGCGGTCCGGTGGCTAGAGGACTTTTAAGTGATAAAATGCTAGACAAGTTAACAGCGGATGGATATTTAGACTATAGCTATCATGAATTAAAAGAACTCCTTCCATTACTACAGGATAAGCTTTCTCCACGGAATGCTAACGAAACAGCCCTACAATATGTGCTTTCGGAGCCAAGCGTAGCAGCCGTTATTCCTGGAGCAAGTTCAGTGGAACAGCTTCGTAAAAATTGCCAAGCTGTCCAAAGTGAAGCCCTATCTTCTGAAGAACTTCAACTTTTACGCCAACTGACAAAAGTAAGTGTGTATGATGTTCATCGAGAGTAAGAATGTATTCGGTGTTAACCTGAATAAATAAATCAAGAATGTAACCTATATTATGCATAAAAATAAGACACGGAGCTCCCGTGTCTTATTTAAAATTTTTCCAATTCAAATTACTTTCTCCAAGTAATTCTTCAAATGATTTATTTTTTTCACGTTGCTTTCTTTCCTCACGCTTCCTCGCTTCTTCAGCCTCTTTTTTAACCTGTTCTGCTTCCGCTAATTCTTTTTGCGTTTGGCGCAATTGAGACATGATATCTTGATTAATGCGATTACCTAGTTTTAAAGAATCATCTTTATCTTGTTTCTTTGCTATACTTGTGTTGTTATGTTGTTTCTTTTTCAATTGTAAAACCTCCTTACGTTAGTAAGATTATATCATGGATTACAGTTGGTTTTTAGTTTTCTCATCCTGATGTTACAATAAGCCTTAGAGGTGGATTTTTTATGAAAAAATGGTGGTTTATTGTTATTGGAACCTTAACCTACGTAATAGGCATTGGCACCTATTTTTCTAATCGAATTATGTACATGAAGACAAAAGAGGATGACTTCATTAGAAAGCGTGAAATTGAAGCAAAACGATTAATCGTCGATGATGCTACAGCACTACCAAGAACGGAAATCCTCCTTCCTTCCCCTGCTGGTTATTCGTTGAAATGCGTATTTATGGAGCCACATGATACGAAGAAGTGGGTCATTATTTGTCATGGTGTGACTGAAAATAGAGTAAACTCCTTTAAATACGCTAATATTTTTATGAAGCTAGGATTTAATGCTGTCGTTTATGACCATCGTCGCCACGGTGAATCTGGTGGTAAAACGAGTAGCTACGGCCATTATGAGAAATTTGATTTACAAGCTGTAGTGGCTGCATTAAAAAAACGGAAAGGAAACGATATTCTGCTTGGCATTCATGGTGAATCCATGGGGGCAGTCACAGCACTATTGTACGCGGGAATGCTTGAAGATGGAGCTGATTTTTATGTAGTTGATTGCCCATTTTCTAACTTTGAGGAGCAAATTAAGCATCAAATGAACCGAGAAATCCCTTTGCCTTCATGGACTATTTTTCCTATCGGCCGAGCATTTATTAAACTTCGTGATGACTACTGGACAAGCGAGGTTTCACCGATTGACTATGTACAAAACATCCAAAATCCTGTTTTATTTATCCACAGCGAGCCCGATCTCTATATTCCTGTAGAAATGACCAAGGCTTTATATGAAAAAAAAGAAGGACCAAAACGACTTTACTTAGCAAAAAGAGGCGGTCACGCACAATCTTATAATGAAAACCCGGAAGAATATGAAGCACAAATCAAAGCCTTTTTAGATACATACTCTTTACAATAAGGGTGTTTAAACACCCTTATTGTAAAAGCTAAGCCGTGGATTTAATATTTGATTCGGACTGGTTAGCATGAAACAATTGGCAGTCGACTCAAATTTGATTTTCATAATTTCATCTAAAAAAATCATTTTTGATTTTTCTACATATATAGTTAAACCATTCGTTTCAACCTTTTCGAAATCATCGTCTAGCTCATCAACAAGCCAAAGGGCTGTTACTCCATCAACTAAACAGCCACATCCTTCTGTGTCATATTTCAGTAAAAGATATCCGTTTGCACTGTTTATCTTTTCGGTTATTTTGGCTAAAGCCTGATCTGTCCATTCGATATACATTAAAAAACCCCCTACGAACCATATTATACACGGTTCTACCCGTTTGCAAAAAAACAAAAACAACCTGAAAATAGTGATTTTTCAGACAGCTTTTAATGAAATATAATGTTAGGATATGTTCCAAACAAGCTCCTTGCACTTTCTTATAACTCTACTTTCATACTTCTAATTGTTTCACGATAGGTGTTAGGTTAACAAAGAAATACGCTAAAGCCTCTATCAAGTGATTTGATTAATCAGATAATACACTAGTGCCTTGTGTAAAGATCAACTTTCTTCGTTGATCTTTTTATTTTGGATACTTCACATTTTCTTTGACATTTTTTATACTTAGTGAATATAATTGATTACAACAAATAATGTTTCCTAAAGGAAACATTTTAGGCCAAATAAAAAAGGAGCTGCACATAATGGCTAATTCAAATGGACTTATTCGATCTGCTTCACATTCATTACAAGGTAATTCTAAAGGAATCAAAAAATTGCTTCCCTTTTTAGGTCCTGCTTTTATTGCAGCTGTAGCATATATTGATCCTGGTAACTATGCCACAAATATCGCAGCAGGTTCGAAATATGGGTATACGCTTTTATGGGTCATTTTCGTTTCTAATTTAATGGCTGTGCTCATTCAAACCATGTCAGCGAAATTAGGAATTGCCACAGGAAAAAATCTACCTGAGGTTTGCCGAGATCAATTCTCACAAAAAACTTCTATCCTGTTATGGATACAAGCTGAAATTGTAATTATGGCCACAGATTTAGCTGAATTTATTGGGGCAGCACTCGGTCTCTATTTACTTTTTGGTCTTCCGCTTATAACTTCTGCCATAATTGCCGCCATAGGTTCCTTTGCCATTTTAGAAATTCAAAGTAGAGGAATTCGTTCATTAGAAGCGGTTATTACAGGCATGATTTTTGTGGTGGTCATTGCATTTGGTGTTCAAGTATTTTTTGCAAAACCTGATACTACTGCTGTTCTTTCTGGGCTATTTACACCCCAATTTAAAAATGTAGATAGCGTTTTATTATCCGCTGGGATGCTTGGAGCCACAGTAATGCCTCATGCGATTTATCTACATTCAGCTTTAACTCAAAGAAGGATTGTCGGAAAAAACGAAATGGAGCGGAAAAAAATCTTTCATTTTGAGTTCATTGATATCATCATTGCCATGCTTATCGCAGGTGGTATTAACGCTAGTATGCTAATTGTATCCGCAGCTCTGTTTCATAAAAATGGATTACACGTTGAAGATTTAGATGTAGCCTTTCATCAATTTGGAGCCTTACTTGGTCCTTCTGTAGCCATCTTTTTTGGAATTGGATTATTGTCTGCTGGACTTTCAAGTTCTACTGTTGGTACGATGACGGGGGATGTCGTCATGCAAGGATTTATCGGTAGGAGAATTAAACTCTATTTGAGAAGAATTATTACGATCGTACCGCCTTTAATCATTATTATGATTGGCGTGAATCCATCTAAAGCACTGGTTATGAGTCAAGTTGTTCTTTCCTTTGGCATCTCGTTTGCGTTAGTGCCATTAATCCTGTTTACAAGTAACAAATCAATTATGGGTAATCTTGTAAATCGCCAAATTACAACGATCATAGCTTGGATTATTGCCGGAATCATTATTGGTTTAAATTTATTCTTATTGTATCAAACTGTATTTGGTTAAGAGAAAACCTCCACGTAAATCGCCTGTTTCATACGATTTACGTGAGGGTTCCTCTTACGCTTTATTCCCACCAATTAACTTGCTACGATACAATGCTGTTCCAGCTTTTGTATAAGATACTGCCCTAAGCAATGCCCGTGAGCCATATTTATGACGAATTCGATCAACTGTGTAGCCTAGATCATGTTTTTTCCAACGAGTATCATCAAACAAAGCTAGCTGCATTTCGATATCATCAACGATATTCGATAGCGTGACCGAAATACTCCGAACGGTTTTATGCGCATAGTTTTCCTGAAAAAGGGCTATACACACCTGATAGATTTCCATCGTAATGTTCGTGGGCTCATCAATCGAGCGTGAACGCTGAAAACCATCACCAAATTCATCCTTACTATAGCCTATTCCAAGACTAATGGTTCTTCCAGCTTTATGATGACTCCGTGCCCTTCTAGCCACTTCTTCACAAATTTCTAGCAAAACTTGTTTAATCTCAGTTTCTTTTTTATAATCACGAAGTAAAATTTGACTTTTCCCAAAGCTAATCTGCCCTGCCTTCATAGGTGCTACTCCAAGCTCAGATAAATCCATTCCCCACGCATGATGGTATAACTGATTTCCCATAATTCCAAATTTCTTTTCTAATAGCTCAAGCGGATAATGTGCTAGCTGTCCAACATTAAAAATACCCATGCTGTTCAGTGTTTTTTCAGTACGTCCCCCAATTCCCCACATATTACGAAGCGGTGAAATTGGCCATAGCTTCGTTGGAATATCCTCATATGTCCACTCGGCAATTCCTTTATATTTCGCATCTAAATCCAAGCACAGCTTTGCCATTAACATATTGGGGCCAATTCCGATCGCACATGGCAGCTGAAATTCGCGTTCGATTTCATTTTTAATTTTTTCAGCAATTTGACGAACATCTCCCCAAAGCAAAGACACACCATTCACTTTAATAAAACTTTCATCCACGCTATACACATGAATCGCTTCCATTGGAGCATAGCGATGAAACAGCCGCGTAATTTCCTTTGAAATTCGGATATACGTAGCCATTTGTGGCTCAACAAGGATAATCCGAGGATCCTTTGGAATCTCAAACAAACGGGAACCTGTTTTAATGCCGAACTCCTTTTTCATTTTTGGAGAAGCTGCCAAAACAATACTTCCTGATCTCTCCAAGTCCCCAACAACTGCTACATAGCACTCAAGTGGTTTAAAGCCCTCAATCACTGCGGAACAGCTCGCAAAAAAGCTTTTCATATCTACACACATGATTAACTGCTTTGGCATCACACTGTAATCCATTATAACCTCCAAAGGAACGTATATTCGTATATAATCAATGATACACGAATATATGTTCGTTTTCAACGAAATTTTACAATACATTAAAAAACAATAATATATACTAACATAATTTTCTTCCATTACCAGGTAAAGAATCAATAATTCATCACTTCAACCTATTGCTTGAGTTTTCAAGTGTATAACCTTATAAAATCAATAGATAATTAGTAGATAACAGACTGAGTACAAGCTCCTATTTTTTGTAATCTATTTGTAATCCAATTCATACAGCCCCCGCCATACATATATTGTAGAATAATATTATTGGAGATTAAGAGAAAATATGGAGGGATTAGAAATGAAAAAATGGATGGCATCTACTGTTATAGCATCCACCTTATTGTTGACACCTTTACAAGCATTTGCAAATATTGGAGACCAAACTCTTTGGCAGGGACAAAATCATAGCGATGTGAGACAACTGCAGCAATTATTAAAAAATAAAGGTTCCTTTACATATTCAGGTTCATTAACTACCTATTTCGGTACAAATACAGCCGCTGCTGTAAAAAGTTTTCAAAAATCACGTGGATTAGTAGCAGACGGTATTGTCGGGAAAAATACATATAATGCACTCGGTGTCTATAAGGTAAATAATGAAAGTTTAATCAACTATGCGAAAACATTGATTGGCATCCCTTATCAATGGGGAGGAACAACAACCGCAGGATTCGATTGTTCAGGTTTTGTATATTATGTATTTCAAAAATCACAAGGTATTACACTACCGCGGACAACGAAGCTACAATACGCTAATGTCGGCTTAGCGGTAACATCCCTATCCCCTGGTGACCTTGTCTTCTTTGACACTACAGCTGGAAGAACAGGTGTATCACATGACGGTATTTATATCGGAAATGGACAGTTTATTCATTCTTCTTCATCCCAAGGTGTTACCATTTCCAATATGAGCAATTCTTATTGGAGTCAGCATTATATTGGGGCCAAAACATTCTAATCAAAAGGAATAAGCTATTTTCTATACGAAGAAGGGCAAAATCAATGTATGATTTTGCCCTTTTTCGTTCACTCAATCTATTTTTTACAGTGGATCCACCACTTTATTTGTTCGATCATCAACAATAACTGTAAAACTCGTGTCCAAATTGGAACGATTCATCATTTCAATTTTATAAACATTCTCTCTTGATACATGTGTAATCTGAAGAACCATAAAACGTTGGATCGCCGACTCCGTGACACTTTCAATAGCTGCCGTTACCGCATTTTGCTCAGCCATGCTTTTACTATCAGTTAACACAATCAGAAGCTTGGCCTTTGCTTTTGACGGAAACGATTCTTCCATGCCGCCCACATACCATGGTTTTACTTTCATCCCGATTGTTAAATCGGCATATGAAAGCTGATTTCCATCCTCATCCTGAATGTGTATCTCATCCGTTATCGTATAATATGTACTTTTGATTAAGATTTGCTTATTATCAAGATCTGTTATGAAACCTGTATCTCCTTTAGATATTGGCTCTTTTTGATTTTCTAAACCCTTACAGCCTGATAATAGGATCACGAGAATACATAATATAGAAATCCACTTTTGGTTCACTAAATCTCGCCTCCTCAATGAATCCTCCTCAGGTGATTAAGTAACCCTTAGAAAACATGACATGTCGCATCAAATAGAAAAAGTATCTTTACAATGTTCTTCTAAATTATAAAACTATTTCTTAAAAAAAGCTCGTTTACCAATGAGTTCGACCGTCCTTGGAAATAAATAATACAATGTACTCGCAAAATCCATCCAACCTGGTAAATTGATTTCCCGTTTGGTCGTGAACATCGAAGTAACCACTTTCCGAGCAACGTCTTCCGGCTTCAACATAATTTTTTCTATATTTTTTATATAGTTACCCGATTCATCAGCCGTTTCAAAAAAGTCAGTTGCAATGGGACCTGGATTGACCGTCATCACAAAAATATGGTCATTCTTCAGTTCCATCCGCAATGCATTAGAATAGCCAAGCACTGCAAATTTCGTTGCTGAGTACAGAGATGATTTAGGTGTTGCCATTTTTCCAGCTTGAGATGCAATATTGATAATATGACCGGATTTACGGCGTTTCATCGCAGGGAGGACGCTACTTGTACAAGCCATTAAACCAAGCACATTCACATCAAACATAGCTTTTGCTTCACAAATATCGGTTTCGATGGCTTCTTTAAAAGTGCCGTACCCAGCATTATTCACAAGCACATCTACCTCACCAACCTCACGTGCAATTTGTTGAAAGACATCTTCTACATTACTTGGATTGGCGACATCAAGCTGATAAGCATGGGCATCTATTTTGTAGGTCTTGATTAATATTTGGCGTAAAGCTTCTAATTTATCCAGACTTCTCGCTAGTAAGATAACACTTGCACCTTGCTTAGCTGCTTGTATCGCGATCTCTTTACCTAATCCCCCAGAAGCTCCTGTAATAGCAATGATTTTCCCTTGTAATCTATTCATCACGCAATCATAAACCTTATTAGGCCATCTTGAATTTCACTTGTAATTGCACCTAAATCCACTAAATAATCTAACTGACCAATCGTTTCCGACATCGTTAAGCGGATTTCATTACGATAGACCTTTGGAAAAAGCTGCTGGCATACCTCAAATACAGTTAACGGCTTTTCTTGCAACATTTGTTTTACTTGCATGGCCCGATTATGCTGACGTGTCATACGGAATTGAATTAATTCATTTACATTTTCCACCTCAACCCCGTGACCCGAATAAACCTTTGATATTGGCAACTCTAGTAATTTGTTTAACGACTTATTATATTGAAGGAGTGGACGAAGTCGTTCATCGCCAGGATGAAGTGGTGGTTCCATAATTGGATTTGGTGAGATTCTAGCGAGCAGTTGGTCTCCACCAATTAACACACCCTCCTTTTCACGGTAAAACGATAAATGGCTTTGCGCATGCCCCAACGTTTCTATTGCCGTCCAACCAGGTAAACCAGGTAACTGATTACCTTCCGCTAAAACTCCAGAAAGCTTTCTTTTCGCAAAAAACTTCTTTTCCTCTCGAAAATCAATGACTTTCTCTCTTAATTCTTCCGCAATACCGAACTTTCGAGCAAAGTCACTAAAGAAACGATAAGATAATTGTGAAAACTCTTCATTCCAAGTCAACCACCGTTGATTATTTTGATGACCATAAACAGGTACATCTTGGTCAAAAAAATCTAGTGCTCCAGCGTGATCCGGATGATGATGTGTTAAGATCACTTGTTCAATATCTGTTATTTTTAGTCCTAATTCTCCTAATTTATAAGATAACGTCTCTTTTGATTCTTCTGTGTTAACACCCGTATCAATTAAGGTCAATGCATCTCCTTTTACTAGATACACATTTACATCTCCTACAGGAAAGGGAGTAGGTAAAGTCAATTTTGCTATATTTTTGTCCCAAATTACCATTTTTGATCCACCTTATCTTTTAATATGAAAGTTCTCGTCCAAAATCTTTCGTTTAATCAATATTCTACATTTTTCCATCTTACTTGTCATTATTTTCACATAATTAATATTGCTTTTTAATAAGATGAATATATTACTTATTGACAGTTTACTTGGTTATCGTTCATAATCACAAGTAATTAAGTGGCCGTTATTAAGACCAAGTAAAACTACATTGGAGCGAAAAACATGAAAAAGATTGCTTTTATCGGAGCAGGTGCCATGGCCGAAGCCCTTATTTCAGGAATGGTTGCCCAACACATCATCGAATCAAAGAACATTTTTGTCACAAACAAATCGAATGAAGCTAAATTAGCTAATTTGAGTGAAAAGTATGGCGTTCATGGCACAAGATCTGTACAAGAAACAATGGAAGATGCTGATATAGTAGTCCTTGCTGTAAAACCCAAAGATATACTATCAACCATGCAGTCTATTCAGGAATATATCACAACAGAGATGTTCTTCATTTCTGTTGCCGCTGGAGTTCATACCGGAAGCCTTGAAGGAATTGTTGCAAAAAAAGTAGCGATTGTTCGAGCAATGCCTAATACATCAGCAACAGTCGGTAAATCAGCGACAGCTATTTGTACAAATGAGTATGTAACAACTGACCAGCGTCAAGCTGCCATTGATCTTTTTGAAACAGTTGGTTCTGTGGTCGTTGTTAAAGAAGACCAGTTAGACGCTGTTACAGGTTTATCTGGTAGTGGTCCAGCGTATCTGTACTATTTAGTCGAAGCAATGGAAAAGGCAGCTGTAAACCTAGGTCTAGAGGCTGAAACAGCAAAACAATTAATCATTCAAACCATGCTTGGTACTGCAGAAATGCTACAGCACTCTTCAAAATCACCAGCAGCCTTAAGACAAGAAGTTACCTCTCCAGGAGGAACGACAGAAGCTGGTTTGAAGGTGTTAGAAGCGAATCAAGTAGGAGCTTCGTTCGTTGCCTGTATTGAGGAAGCTACCGAACAATCTAATCGATTGGGCAAACAAATTAGTGAACAACTTGCAGAGTATATTGTTACCCAATAATAAAAACGTAAAAACTCGCCGTAGTTGGCGAGTTTTTTTATGTATGTCCAGGAGCACTGATTCTTTGTTGAACTACACCAAAATATAAGGAAACGAAAAAAAATGTCCAAACAAGATTCCAACCTTCTCTTCCGACTTCTAGCACTACAATTTATCTTGGAATCTCTACTTCTATTTTTAGCCAATAAAGACTCTTAGTTGTAAATTAACCTCCAATTATTAAAATTATTAATAATATCAAAACATATATCGATTCACTTAAAATAGACTGGCCCTATTGAAAAAGTCACTTCAATAGGACCAGTCTTTATATTTTTATTTAAAATATGATTAAACAACTAAATCGTCAATCAGGTTGATTAATTTAACTCAAAAAATATCCACTTACCAGTTTGGTAATATCAAACTTCTTTTATCATGCTGCTGACCTGTGAATAAATCTTTTCGAAAGAAGTATCCAACGACAAAGCTAACTCTTTAAATAATATATTTTGAGTAGTGTCTAAAATTCGGCGATCTTGTTCATATAGTTTTTTTTGTCCATTCTAAGTTCAATATCTTTTCGCATTAGGGTATTCACTACTTTAGCGATTTCACTGCGAACTCCACCTTTTTGTATTGAAAGTTCCGTTCTCTTGGATTACCTACCCAACGTATACCCGTTTGTTGAAATGACTGTAAAATTTCTTCTGCTTCTACACGATCCATCATCTTTAGCATTACGACTTTATCATTATCAACTGGGGTACTTATCATCAAATTTGCTTGTTCAAGAGGATGTATTTCATAATACGTTTTGGTAACGTTAGAAAATGTTTTTTCACATATATTATCAATTTTACTTACACCATGTGCTGAATAAATAACAACATCTCCAATATTAAACATCACACTTTTCTCCTCGCAATATCGTCAACTTAGTTTACAATATATTGTATTACAATATTTAATTTTTGTCAACTTAATTGACAATCATTCTAGATTAATGTATAGTAAAGAAGTAGGAAACTGAAAGGAGTAAACTATTGGATTACGTATTACAAAGCTTAGATTTAATTGACTTAATAAGTGAGCGTCATATCCAACTTCGCAGCATAGCGGAGAAATTATGGAACGATAATAGTGATATTCATATTTCGAATTCAGAATGGTTTATTATGGCGAGAATTTATAAAAAGCAACCGACAATTTCATATGTTTCAAAGCATGTAGATATTTCACGACAAGCAACTCATAAATTCATAAAAAATCTTGAAAGTAAGAACTTACTTAATATAAGCAACTTAGAAAATAACAAAAAAGATAAATGCGTTCAGTTAACTGAGTTAGGCGAAAAATGCTATGAAAAAAACGAAGCATTGAAGGCAAATCTGGAGAAGAAAATTATTGATAAAATTGGGGAAGAAAAATTTGAAATTCTGAAAGAAATTCTAAATTTAGATTGGGATTTATAGTTTCAATAATGAAATGGGAGTTTTCATCTTAATTGAATAGTAAACCATCTTCTAAGCGTTCAATAATTTAGATTCTATCAGATCATGAGAAATGGAGAATGATTCATGTACGAAAAGCTTTATTTAATCCACAATCCTTTAGATGGCATGAAAGATTGGGTTTCAGAAAGAGAATTTACAGTTGGATCTCAAAAGTTGAGAAACGTATTTGGGGTTCTTTATCTAGATGATGTTAAGATTATGTTGCATTATAACAATCCGTTCAAGGAATCCATTATGAAAGAATACAGAAAGAATACAATATAACCGCTGAAGAAAAAGAAAGTATTTCCTTACATCATGTGTGTCGAATGATTAGCAAAACTGAATTGATGGAATTAATTGAAAGGGAAGCTAAAGATAATGCCGATATCGATTCATCTTTTTCTCCATATCCATCTAGTATAGAATTATCAGATGGCTGCTTTAATTGGAATGAGGAAAAAGGATGTTATGATGAGGCACTACAAGAGAAATATTAAATAGCAAAAACGCAAGTTAATCGCAGTGCGTTTTTTATCATATTAAAAAAACGTTATTCAATAGGATACTATAAACAAAATTGCAAATTCATGTGAATTTGCTTTTTTTATGAGTATTTTTCTTACCCTATTCCTTTATAGAATGTAAAAACTAGTAGGAAATCCACTTTCTTTAGCGAAAGAAAACTAGTTTTGTCGTCTCTGCAGGATTGACTCCTCCTTTCTAGAATGGTTAATCGACGAAGCTGTTCTTAATATGAACCTGCCTTATTATGTTGTCTGAATCGATCGGTGAATTTTTATTTAGGAGGGAATTTCGATGAATACAAGTGAAGTTTCAAAATTACTAGGTGTGTCTCATAGCACGATCAATCGCTGGATTTCTCAATTGAAGCTAGATATTGACAGAACCGCACTAGGTCATTATCGATTTTCCGAAGAAGATATTGCGTTGCTCCAACAAATTAAAGAACAGCTCCAAAGCGGAATTATTTTACAAAACATTCAAATAGGTGAAAAGAAAGTGCGTAAGGCCACCGTTTCAAGTAAACAAGCTACACCGGATGAGAATAAAATAGTTGAAAAGCTGCAGGAGAAGGTAACACATATTGAAAAGCGCCTCGAGACAAAAGCGGACGATGTCGTTTCCTATCAACTGTTACAGCATCGTAGCGATATTGAAGAGCTTCAAAAAACGATAAACAAGCTGACTAAACAACTTGAAACGTTGGAATCAAAAATCATAAACGGACCACAGTCGGACTACTACATCGCTTTCAATGAGACAGCAACAACAGCAAAACAAAAGAAAAAGCCATTTTTAAAAACACTCTTTGGATCATCCAATTAATGTTGCATCGCTCATAAAAGAAAAATAGCTTTAAGAAATTAAATCATCTATCATAAAAAATTGCCTAACTCCAATCAGAGTTAGGCAATTTTGGATATAGGGAATGAATAAAGAAGACTTCCATCAGTGGGGGTTTTCTTCATCCCCACTGATGGTTAGTCGCACTTATCAGGTCTTTACTCGATTTACTCGAAGTCTTGAGGTAGGGGTCTTACTGCCCGTTATGACGTGATAAATGGATCTAACCCTAGCAAATACTACTAGGGCTAGTCTAATCCAAACCAAGTTTCAATCATAATCTAGGTTGAGTTAGAATAAGTGGTTACATTTGAAGTGGAACCAAGCAAACGTTCTACCCCCAACAAACACACATTTTTTGTCTTGTACTTTAAGTGTAAAACGATACAAAGGGACTTCGCTCCTTCAACTCTTTAATCCGTTCCTGCAAAATCTCTTCCATTTTAGGATGATAGCCGAGATAATTACACAATACATATTTTTGTTTAGTCATGCTGCTAGTACGAGTAATCTCTTTTTCCATGCCTTTCATTAATATACCGGTAAACAGTAAATACGGAATAATAAATACAGAATCAGCACCGGAAGAGCAGGAGTTTTCAAGTATTGCTGCAAAACTGGGCTTAGCACCAGTTAAATAACAATCTTCCACTCTCACACCATTTAACTGCACGCTTAACCTATTCGCTATTTTCTGCAAGTCTCTTTTTACATCTGGGTCACTTGATCCTCTGCCAACTAATAAAATGAGAGATTTGTTGGAAACCACTTCATTCATTTCCATAATCCGTTCAGTAAGTATATCTACCATGTTTGAATGAACCCCAATCGGACGCCCGTAAGTAAGAGCAACATCAGGATATTGTTTAGCTATTTTGTATAAAACATCTGGAATATCCTTTTTTGCATGTGCAGCTGTTAATAATAATACCGGAATCGCTAGAATAGAAGTCGCTCCACTTTGCACACATTGTTCATAGGCAGCTTCCATTGTCGGTTCTGATAGCTCTAAAAAGCAATATTCCTGAATCCTTTCTGGCCTTTTCATTATGCATGTACGGATAAAAGAAATTGCTTCTGTACATGCTTCTGGAACACGACTTCCGTGGCAGATGTATAAAATGGCTTCCATTTAAAATACCTCATTTACCAGTAAAGTTTCTTCTTTCATTTTTTCAAACCAATTAATTTTATTATGGAATCGGACTACTTCTCCAATGACAATCATGCTCGGATTCTCAACCAGCTCACGTTCCGCTGTATCAACGATTGTTTCAAGCGTACCTATCGCTATTCTTTGGTTTTGTAATGTACCCCAGTGAATAAGCGCAACTGGGGTATCCGGTTTTTTCCCATGTTCCAGCAGTTTTTTTCTTATATAGGGAAGGTTTTTCACACCCATATAAATGGCGATAGTATCAATCCCTTTTGCAATCGCCTCCCATTTTATATTGTCATCTTCTCCTGCTTTTCTATGACCAGTAATAATCGCAAATGATGAGCTATAATCGCGGTGAGTGACTGGAATACCAGCATATGCAGGTGCTGCAATGCCAGCTGTAATTCCGGGGACCACTTCAAATGGTACGCCTGCTTTTTCACATATTTCTGCTTCTTCTCCGCCTCGACCGAACACAAATGGATCTCCACCTTTTAATCGTGTGACCGTTTTTCCTTTTTGGGCATATTTCACAAGAAATCGATTAATCGTTTCTTGTTGTAGCAAATGATAGTTTGGTAGTTTACCACAGTTAATCAGCTCAACATTAGGTTTAGCGTAGTCTAAAAGTTCTTGGTTTACCAAGCGGTCATATAAAATAACATCCGCCTGCTGAATGCATCTTATTCCTTTTACGGTAATTAGTTCAGGGTCTCCTGGTCCTGCACCGACTAAATACACTATTCCCATCATGATTTTTCGCCTCTTTTCTTCTTAACTAACTCTCGTTGCCTGCTCACTATCACTTTTGATCAACCCTTTTTTCTCTTCTCCCCGATGTGTCACATATAACGCAAGACCGGTAAACAGTAACCCACCGACAAGATTTCCAAGTAGCACTGGAATCTGATTCCATAACCACCAATCAGCTATCGTAACATCCGCACCAAGCATCATTCCTGCTGGGATTACAAACATATTTACCACTGCGTGTTCAAACCCTTGAGCAAAAAACATCATAATTGGTAGCCACATCGCAACGATCTTTCCTAATGTAGATTTTGAAGTCATCGCCATAACAGCACCTAAAGCGACCATCCAGTTACAAAGGACAGCTTTTACAAAAACAATAAGCAATCCACTAGAACCTAATGCAGAATAAGCTAACGTTTTTGCTTCTGCTACTTTGACTAGCTTTTGAGCAACCGCATGATCAGACACGGGTATATGACCTAAATGGGTAGCGGCTATCACATACAACACTGCATAAAAGGAACCACCGATTACATGACCTATAATGACCCAGAACCAATTAGAAAGCATTTCCATCCATGTTGCCTTTTTTTCCAATACGGCTAACGGCAATAAAGCAAAATTACCAGTAACCAGTTCTAAACCAAGTAGTATAACGATAACAAAACAAGCAGGGAAAAGTAGTGCACCTAAAACCCCCATTTGTGATTGTGTTTCAGCCGTAAATGCTAAGGTAGTACCAAAGCCGAGAAGTGCTCCGGCTAATCCTCCTCTAATTAATAGATCCTTGATAGAGAGTTTCGCTTTTGTAGCCCCTGCTTGAACCATGTTTTCAACAACTTGTTCCGGATTCACGTATGACATCGGATTCCCTCCTAGTTCTTCATTTTTTTATTTATCTCATTTTCGGCACACACAAGGATGTGATAACACTGGTGAAAACATATGGCCGCGGTGCTATTTGTCTGTTTCCTTTCAATCATCAGCGGGAGGTAAGGCACCCGCTGATAGATATTTCACTTTACAAAACGATATAGACATCCTCGTTTTCTACTTCCACTTTGTATGTTTTGACGCATCCATGATCGGGTTTTTGGACATTTCCATCCTCCATGCTGATTTTCCAATCATGCATCGGACAGAAGACATGCTCACCACTTACCATCCCTTCCGCCAGAACGCCACCTTTATGTGGGCAACGATTTTCTATAGCCCGAAATTTACCACTCGCTAGATGAAAAAGGGCAATATCATGAGAACCAATCCTTACTGTTTTTCCAAGGTTTACTGGTACTTCATCCACTGTGGATACCTTGATCCTAATTTGAAGAGTTTGAAGAGTTTTTTCCATAATTGTTTCCCCCAAGTCCATTTATTTTGTTGTTACAGGTATTTTTACTTTTTGATATAACTCTTTTTGAAGCGTTTCGTTGTTAATGACTTCTTTCCATGGTTCACTTAGTACAGATAACGCTTCATCTAAACGTTGATTCAGCTCAATCCTTTTTTGCTTATCTTCAATCACCGCTTTAATCGCATCGAGCCCCATTCGCTCAACCCACTTAGAGGTTCTTTCCATATAAATCCCTGTTTCCCGATAATATTGGAAATAGGCGCATGTGATCTCCATCACTTCTTCACTTGTTTTTACTTTGCACAATAGGTCAGCAGCTCTTAAGTGGGTGCCACCGTTTCCACCAACATATATTTCCCAAGCACCATCAACACCTACCACACCCAGGTCTTTAATTCCGGACTCAGCGCAGTTACGTGGACAAGCAGAGACAGCCATCTTAAACTTATGCGGAGTGCCTACCCTTTCTAACTTCTTCTCCAAAGCAATGCCCAGTCCTATGGAGTCTTGAGTACCAAATCGACAGAAGCTTTCACCGACGCATGTTTTTACGGTTCGAAGCGTTTTTCCGTAAGCATAACCAGACGGCATATCGAGATCTTCCCAAATGCTCGGAAGGTCTTCCTTTTCAATTCCGAATATATCAATACGCTGTCCACCTGTAACTTTAAGCAACTTAGCATTGTACCTTTCAGCAACATCAGCGATTTTTCGCAATTGATCCGGATTCGTAACACCACCATACATCCTAGGTACAACGCTAAATGTACCATCCTTTTGAATATTAGCGTGAAGACGTTCATTGACATAGCGCGATTCTTTTTCATCCTCATATTCAATAGGACGGATCATCCCTAAATAGTAGTTCAACGCTGGTCTACACTTCGTACATCCTCCCTCCGTATTCCAGCCGAGGACATTCATCACCTCACGAGTATGAGTCAGGTTCATTTCACGGATTGCAGCTACTACTTCATCTCTGGATAAGGTGGTACAGCTACAAATCGCTTCTTTTTGATTAGATTTACTGAATTCGTCACCCAACGTAAGTTCTAACAGGTCACCTACTAGAGATTTACATCCCCCACATGACCGGGAAGCATTAGTACAGCCTTTTACCTCTTCAATGCTAGTCAAGCCTTGTGTTTGAATTGCTTGGATAATATCGCCCTTCGTTACCCCATTACAGCCACAAATGATTTCCTCATTAGGCATAGATGCCACAAGATTGACACCTGATTCTCCACCTTTTTCAGTTTCAAAATATTCTGAAATATGAGCACCTTTATTGATCATACTTAATAATTTCGTACCTTCGCTTGTATCACCGAATAATACAGCTCCTGATATTTTCTCTTCACGAATAAGTACTGTTTTGTAAGTACCCTTCCATTCATTAA
>SMEO01000123.1_pt1 | contig 20314 bp, 20 predicted proteins | sample 2456251 | NCBI WGS metagenome assembly SMEO01 (sample SAMN10132594, study PRJNA489261) | soil metagenome | isolation source: day1 control-silt loam soil ammended | place: USA | reverse complement strand
GTGAGCAAGAGCTGATTGTGCTTGGCTGCCGTCGCCGTTTTAGTCTGTTAGAGGTTGGGCTCTTTTAGGGCTCGGAGAGTCAGGCTTACGGGAAGTAGGCCTGGAGTGGGCGCCTTATGACGATTGGGGCATCATTTCCTGTTTGGGATACCGGCTCAAGGTTGCTAAGAACTCCGAAGGCGGATAGGTAAAGGTCTTTTTGAAGGCCACTGAATACGCGCTTAAGCTTTCATAGCCGCTTTCCAGCGCTGCCTGCGTGATGGATCGGCCTTGCAGCAGGAACTGGATCGACGCCATCAGCCGCATCTGTTGCCGCCATTTTCCCAGATTCATCCCCGTGCTTTTCAGAAAACGCCGATGCAAGGTTTTCGGAGTCAGGGCGTAGTGCTGTGCCAATTCGTCTACATTGCGCTGCTGGGCGGGGGAGCGTACCAGATCTTCGCAAATCTGCTTCATCAAACTCTCTTCCGGCCATGGCAGATGAAAAGGCAGTGGCCGCAATGCGCTGAGCTCTTCTATTAATAATTGCCCCAGAAGCGTGTCCCGTAATGGCGGGCTCTCCTGCGGAACCACCTGCACCAGTGCCGCTATCAGCTCGCGCACCAGCGGCGTGATATGGACCACGCAATCCTGATCGGGTAGCTGGGTGGTCAAAATTTCATCAATAAACAAGCCGTGCACATTCACAGAAGTGGTGGCGTTGAGTTGATGCGGTACGCCCGGACGCAGCCACACAGCCGTTGTAGGCGGAACCAGCCATTGACCGGTTGCCGCCTGCACCAGCAGCACTCCCTCGGTGGCATAAAGCAGATGCCCGCGCGGGTGACTATGCCGTGGGACTTCGTGTCCCGCGGGGTAATGCTCGATCACTCCGGCCACCAGCAGGGGTGAGCTCTCGGCGTGGGACAAGTCCAGCGCCTGCCCACCTTGATCAGGAGATGCGTAGCCCATATTTGGGAATGTCCAAATTAATAAAACAAATGACTATTTTTTGATAGAAGGTCATACGCATTGCAGTCTAAAGTGCTTTTATCGTCTTTAACAAGCACTTTGGGATTGAAGCTGTCGTGACTCATTTGCACTTGCTATCGCTAGGCCTACTAGCCCTGACATCCGGTCGGGGTCCGTACGCATGCGCTTGCGAATGGTCCTATCCTGGTTTCCCCAGACCCCGACTGTAGCCACTCCTTGGAGTAGGGAAGCCAGGTACTCATTCCCTATATTCGAGGTTTCCATGCTGGCTGATCCGTCTCATAAATACCGTCCCTTTCCCGTCGTTAACTTGCCAGACCGTCAGTGGCCCCAGCGCACACTGAGCAAGCCGCCCGTGTGGCTGTCCACCGATTTACGCGACGGCAATCAGGCTCTGTTTGAACCCATGAACCGTGATCGCAAACTGCGCCTGTTCCAGGAACTGGTGCGTATCGGTTTCAAGGAAATCGAGGTAGGTTTCCCCTCTGCTTCACAAACGGATTTTGATATTGTTCGGCAGCTGATTGACGAGCAGATGATCCCGAGTGATGTCACTCCCATGGTTATTACTCAATTGCGTGAAGACCTGATCGAAACCACGGTACGTAGCGTGGCCGGTGCGCGTCGCGTGATTGTGCATTTCTACAATGCGATTGCGCCTGCATTTCGGGAAATTGTCTTTGGTATGGAGGTGTCACAAATCATCGACATGGTGCGACACCATGTGGAACTGCTCAAGCGGCTGACGGCCCAACACCCGGAAACCGAGTGGGTACTGCAATACTCGCCTGAGACCTTCTGCATGGCCGAGCTGGATGTGTCCTTGGCGGTGTGCAATGCGGCGATTCAGGCTTGGGATGCCGGCCCCGAGCGAGCCATGATCATCAATCTGCCTACAACTGTTGAAGTGACCACGGCGAACGTCTTTGCCGATCAAATTGAATGGATGGACCGCCATCTGGATAGACGCGAGCATATCGTCTTGTCGGTACACCCGCATAACGACCGAGGCACCGGGGTGGCGTGTGCCGAACAGGCGATGTTGGCGGGTGCTCAACGCGTCGAAGGGTGCTTGTTTGGTAACGGCGAGCGCAGCGGCAATCTGGATGTGGTGACCTTAGCCCTGAATTTGTATACCCAAGGCATTGCTCCCGGCCTGGATTTCTCTGACATCTCTGCCGTGGCTCGTATCGCGGAAGAGGCTACGTCCTTACCTATCCACCCACGTCACCCTTATGTGGGTGATCTGGTCTTTACTGCCTTCTCTGGCTCCCATCAGGACGCGATTGCCAAAGGCTTTGCAGTGCAAAAAGAAGATGCTCCGTGGCGGGTGCCTTACCTGCCAGTCGATCCCAAGGATTTGGGTCGTACTTACGACAGTATCGTGCGCGTCAATAGCCAGTCGGGCAAAGGCGGGATCGCGTTCCTGCTGCAACGAGACTACGGTGTTGTGATGCCACGTCGCATGCAGGTGGAGTTCAGTGCCATTGTTCAGCAGATTGCCGATTCCGGTGAAACGGAGTTGAACAGTCAGCAGATCTGGGCCTTGTTCGAGGCTACCTACCTGCACGCTAATCAACGCCAAGGCACCGCAAGCTACCGGGCACATCGCCTGTTCGATGAGGCGCAAGGGCAGCAGGGCATAGAGCTGCAATGCGCGAATGTAAGTGGCGAAACAGAGACCTATACCGGAACCGGCAATGGCCCTATCGCAGCGACCGTGTCGGCTTTGAAGCTGCCTTTGCGTATCGACAGCTATGAAGAGCGCAGTTTGGGAGCGGGAGCGGATGCCTGCGCGATGGCCATAGTGGAGGCTGTGCTTCCCGGGGTGCCGGGGTCGAAATTTGGCGTAGGCAAGCATGCCAACATCATTACGGCCAGCGTGATGGCAGTCATGAACGCTGCTGCGCGCTTTGAGGAGGTGGAGGCTTAAGCAGCCATCAGTTCGCTGTGGTCCGCGCTACCTAAAGTACTCAACAAATGGGTGCGGACCACCCTAGGATTAGAAAGTAGCCACGCGTTAGTGTGCAATCCTGTTTGATGAGTGCTTTGCACAGGCTATAAGCTGACAACGTAGTCACCCGCCTTATCCACAAAAAGACGAATGCTTCCTATACTCACGACAATGCCATCAAGCAGACGGCTCGTCCTGCTGATTGATCTCTTTATCGGTGGGGTGATCCAGGTTCACCACTTGAGTTAACCAACGCGCCACCACCTTTAATTCGTCTTCGCTGAAACCACTTGATAGCTGGTGATTCAAGTCCTGCAACGTTGATTTAGCCTTGATACTTGCCTGCTCACCTTCGGGAGTCAGCGTTAGGCAAATCTTGCGTGTATCCACATCGTCCGTCAGACGTTGAATAAGCCCTGCTGCCTGCATACGTTTAGATAACCCCGTAATTGCAGCCGGAGCCACCTGCAAGGCACTGGCTGCTTCGCCCACTGTCACTGAGCCTTGAGATCGGATCAAGAACAGCATGCCCACTTGTGCTGCACTGATATCTGCCCATGCCGATGGCTGCTTCTGAATCCAGCGCTGCAAAGCCTTATGGGCGTGATTCAATAAAAAAACAAAACGCGGCTGTGATTGTTTGCTCATTTTGGCGGCTGGCGAGTGGGTGTTATGGATGCGCTTTTGAACTGGACTCGCTTTGCGCGACCAGCCAGTCGACAACTATAGGCCAAAGTGCCTCGGCATTGCGTTTACGAAAGAAGCCCATGTGCCCAATATGTGGCAAACCCGTTCTATGGGGGCGTTTGTCAGTGGCTCCAAGAGCCGGGAAATGGCTTGGGGGTTTGCCCAAGGATCATCATCAAAACCTAGAACCAGTATAGGAATGTCGACCTGGCTGGCGCGTTCCCTGGCCTTCAACTGCGGGTCGTCATAAAAGTAATGAGGCAAGCCGGTCCAGCGACTCCATTGCCGCATCACGCCACGGGGAAGGTTTTCTCCAAAACCTAAACGGCGGCCAGGCATATAGCCGTATAGGTGACACAGAACAGGAGTCAGCACCCGCATAATCAGCCCGACCTTAATGCGTTCCATGGGCTGTTGAATCAGGGCGGTAATACCAGCATGGGAAGCAATCATGACCGCTGCCTGCACCGAGCGGGTCGCCGGTGAAATTGCAATGGAATGACCGCCCACACTATGGCCGACGGCCAAAATAGGCAGGCCCTGAAAGCGTTCCGCAAGCCATTCTGTCACGTACACGGCATCCTCCAGCATCCAGTCGGACATGGAGACTGGGTAAAGACGCAGGTCTTTCAGGCAGGAGCGGCCTATTCCCCGGTAATCGTAGCTAAGAACCGTGAAACCCTTGCTGTGCAAGTGCTCCGCAAAAGAACGGTAAAAGTCTTGTGGAACGGCAGTGGCGGGGTGAATGATGATGCTCGCTTTGGCTTTGGAAGCAGGCCATAAGGTAGCGACAATTGGGTCTTTGCCTGTTACGTGAATCGTCACCTGTTCCATACGGGTCTCTGATTTTAGTTAATGTGTTAACGATATTAGAGTGGTGTTGGAAGTGAGTCAATTACGTTGCTGGGGAGCGGCGACTAGTACAGGTAGAGCGCGCTAAGGTTTTTGGTCTGTGCGACGTTTTACATATCCGCTGCCAGACCCTTAATCGCCTCGATATACCAAGCCTGATCATTAATCCTGTGCGTCAAAATAATCGGCGATGTCGCCTGTGGCTCTTCCACTAGGCGATAGTGCAGGTCGTTGCGCAAGCGTGCCGATGTGGGGATTAAACACAGTCCTGAATCTGCCGCGACCAGGCCCAACGCAGTCTGTAGTTCTCCCGCCTCATAGACCTGAGCCGGGCGTACGCCTTGGTCGTGCAGCAGGTGCAAGATGTGGTCCGCAAAACTGGGTCTGGGCTCTTTGGGGTAGACAATCAGTTTTTGACCTTGTACTTGTTTCAGGCTTAAGGGCCCATCTGCTTGTGCCAAGTCTGAGCTGGGGGGAATGGCCAGGGCCAGTTGTTCTTCTCGTAATACCGTTCTTTGCAGCGATGAATCATTAAGCCGAATCCGCCCGAATCCCATATCAATCCGCCCGGATTTCAAGGCCTCCAGCTGCTGCATGGAAGTCAGCTCTATGGTTTGCATATCCACTTCGGGATATTGGTGCCGTAGCTTGCGCATCAATGCGGGCAGGCCACCATACAAGGTTGACGCCACAAAGCCTATCGACAAGGTTTGCCGTTGATGCAGCCCGATCTGCCGTGTTGTGTGCACGAGCTGATCCACCCGACTCAGTATCTGCAAAGCCTGCTCATAGAACACCCGTCCAGCCTCGGTTAGTTTTAAGGGGCGTGTATTACGCAGCAGCAGGGTCACGCCCAGCTCTTCCTCCAGCAATTGAATCTGTCGGCTAAGTGGCGGCTGGGCCATATGCAGCCGCTCGGAAGCCCGTGTGAAGTTGCGGGTTTCGGCGACGGCCACAAAATATTTGAGCTGGCGTAGATCCATAAGGGAAAACCATACCTTGGCTGAATTGAGAGAGTTTAGTTTCTTGATTTTTAATATTTATATCAGAAACTATACTCTAAAGGTATAGAACTAGACCTATTTAGTCTTGGAGTTAGCAGGCCTGCTTCGTGTTCAATCAAGCCATGGAACACACGCAATCTTCTCAACTATTAGCAGCTCCAGCCCTGATTGAAAGGGTGGAGACGTTGCTGCTGGATCTGCCTACGATCCGTCCTCATCAACTGGCGATGACGACCATGCAAGGCCAGACTTTGATGCTGGTGCGCTTGTATTGCTCGGATGGCACGGTTGGCGTGGGCGAGGGCACGACCATTGGTGGTCTGGCCTACGGCGCTGAGTCGCCCGAAGGCATGAAGCTGGCCATCGACACGTATTTCACCCCTTTGCTGCTGGGCGCCAACGCTAATGCGGTGCCTGCCATTATGGCCCGCTTGAACACGGCGATTCAGGATAATCGTTTTGCCAAGAGTGCGGTGGAAACGGCCTTATTCGATGGCCTGGGTAAACGCACCGGCTTACCCGTGTCGCACTTGCTGGGTGGCCGCATGCGCGACAGTCTGCCAGTAGCCTGGACGCTGGCGTCGGGCAATACCGACAAGGATATTGATGAAGCCGAGCGCATGGTGGCGCAGGCTCGTCACCGTATTTTTAAATTGAAGATTGGTCGCCGCCCGGTTAAGGACGATGTGGCACACGTGGCGGCTATTAAAAAAGCCTTGGGCGACCGCGCTGAAGTGCGCGTGGACGTGAACATGGCCTGGAGCCCCTTGCAGGCCCAGCGTGGTTTGGCGGGTCTGGTGGATGCAGGCTGTTCTTTGGTAGAGCAACCGGTACGGCGCGCCGATGCTCTGGCGGATCTGAAAGGCCGCTTCCCGATTGCCCTGATGGCTGATGAATCCTTGACTGGCCCGGCCTCCGCCTTTGCGTTGGCCCGTGACAGTGCGGCAGATGTCTTTGCCATCAAGATCGAGCAGTCCGGTGGTTTGCGTGCTGCCCTGCAGGTTGCGGCCATTGCCGAGTCGGCCGGTATTGAACTGTATGGCGGCACCATGCTGGAAGGCGCAATCGGTACGATTGCCGCCGCCCATGTGTTTGCCACGGTGAACCAGTTGCAGTGGGGCACAGAACTGTTCGGCCCCTTGCTCTTGACCGAGGAAATCCTGGCAGAGCCACTGAACTACAGCAATTTTGAATTACAGATACCTCAAGGGCCGGGTTTGGGTATCGTACTGGACGAGGATCGCGTTCAGTATTTCCGCCGGGATAGGACGCAGGTCAGTGTGGGTTCGGCTGCCTAGGCAATATAAAAGGCCGGGAACACCGGCCTTGCTTGGAACACTTTTCTCAGGATATTAGGAGACACAAAATGAGCGTTAAAATTTTTGATACCCCCGATGTACAGGACTTCCTGCGTTTGGCCTCTGGCCTGGATCAGCCCGGTGGTAATCCCCGCGTCAAACAGATCATGTATCGCATCATCAGCGATCTGTTCAAGACCATTGAAGATCTGGATATCACCAACGACGAGTACTGGGCTGCCGTGGCTTACCTGAACCGTTTGGGTACCGCCAGCGAAGCCGGTCTGGTGTCTCCCGGCCTGGGCTTTGACCGCTTCCTGGACATGCGCATGGATGCCATGGACAAAGAATTGGGTCTGGACAACGGTACCCCTCGTACCATTGAAGGTCCTTTGTACGTGACGGGTGCACCGGTCGAGCAAGGCTACGCCCGTCTGGATGATGGCTCCGATACCGCTGGCGAAACCTTGATCATGCACGGTGTTGTCGTGGGTGCGGATGGCAAGGCGATTCCTGGTGCTCAGGTTGAAGTTTGGCATGCCAATACCAAAGGTTTTTACTCGCACTTTGACCCTACAGGTGAACAGCAGCCCTTCAATATGCGTCGCACCATCATTACCGATGAAAACGGTCGCTACAAGTTCCAGAGCATCGTGCCCAAAGGCTACGGCTGTCCTCCAGATGGTCCTACCCAAGGCTTGCTGAACGAGCTGGGCCGCCACGGTAACCGTCCGGCACACATTCACTTCTTTGTGACGGCTCCTGGCCACCGCAAGCTGACCACGCAGATCAATATCGACGGCGACCCGCTGGTGTACGACGACTTTGCTTACGCCACTCGTGATGGTCTGGTGCCACCACTGACTGAGCACAGCGATCCTGCCCGCATTGCCGCAGAGAACCTGGACGGCCCGTTTGCAGAGATCGTGTTTGATATTTCCTTAACTCCGCTGGTGGAAGGCAAGGATAACCAGATTGTGAATCGTCCACGTCTGGCCGCTTAAGTCTTGTTTCAGTCCAGCGTCCGTGCTTATGTTCTATAAGCACGGCTCTGGGCTGACTTGTTTTTGCAGTGCCTGACGTAAGGGCTGGCTTGGTTTTGGCCCATCCGTAGCGTCAGTGCTTTATACGGAGAACGCAGTGATCGATAAACAGGTAAGCAGTGTTGCACAGGCTTTGCAGGATGTGCAGGACGGCGCCACGATTCTGGTCGGTGGTTTTGGAACGGCTGGTATACCCACGGAGTTGATCGACGGCTTGATCGAGCAAGGCGCTCGTGACCTGACCATCGTTAACAACAACGCGGGTAATGGCGATGTGGGGCTGGCGGCTTTGCTCAAGACGGGCCGGGTACGCAAGATTATTTGTAGCTTCCCCCGTCAGGCTGATTCCTGGGTATTCGATGACTTGTATCGCAGCGGCAAGATCGAGCTGGAACTGGTGCCTCAGGGCAATCTGGCCGAACGATTGCGCGCCGCCGGTGCGGGTATCGGTGGCTTTTTCTGCCCGACAGGCTATGGCACAGAACTGGCCAAGGGCAAAGAAACACGATTGATCAATGGCCGCTGGCATGTCTATGAAGAACCTATTCATGGAGATGTCGCCCTGATCAAAGCCGAGCGGGGGGACCGTTGGGGGAATTTGACCTACCGCATGGCGGCGCGCAACTTCGGACCAGTCATGGCGACCGCAGCTCGCACCACAATTGCCAGTGTGTTTGAACTGGCTGAACTGGGTCAACTGGACCCGGAAACGATTGTGACGCCCGGCATTCACGTGCGCCGCGTTGTGGTGGTGCCGCGCAGCCGCACTGAAGCAGGTGGGTTCAAAGCATGAACGGACAGAGCATGAAGGGGGACAGCATGACGCTTACTTATCAGCGCCGCAGTAAAGATGAATTGGCGCAACGTGTCGCCCAGGACATTCACGACGGTGCTTATGTGAATTTGGGCATTGGTATGCCTACTTTGGTAGCCAACCATTTGCCTGCGGGTGTAGAAGTGGTGCTGCATAGCGAAAACGGTATCTTGGGCATGGGCCCGGCACCGGCAGCAGGCCAGGAAGATTATGACCTGATCAATGCAGGCAAGCAGGCGGTCACGCTGCTGCCCGGTGGTGCGTTTTTCCATCATGCCGACAGCTTTGGCATGATGCGTGGCGGCCATCTGGATATTTGTGTGCTGGGTGCTTTCCAGGTGTCGGCTACCGGTGATCTGGCCAACTGGAGTACGGGCGAGCCCGGCGCGATTCCGGCTGTGGGCGGCGCTATGGATTTGGCGATTGGCGCGAAACAGACCTGGGTCATGATGGATGTGTTGACCAAGCAAGGCGTCAGCAAGCTGGTTGAACAATGCAGCTACCCCTTGACTGGACTGGCTTGCGTCAAACGTGTCTATACCGATTTAGCTACGCTGGCGTGCACGCCAGAGGGTTTGCAGTTGATTGATCTGGTGCCCGGTTTGACTCACGAAGCACTGGAAGAAATGATTGGCCTGCCCATTGCTGTGTCTGCCGTAGCGGCTGCACAGGGAGAAGGGCAATGACGGTCAGCCCCAGCGCCCTGAATACCGAGCGAGGCATGTTTCGCGTCAGCGTGGAAGGTGATCCGCTGGCTCCCGCTCTAATTCTGAGCAACTCCCTGGGCACCACGCAAGCAATGTGGGACCCCCAGGTAGCAGGCTTTGCGAAGACCTATCGTCTGATTCGCTATGACACTCGTGGTCATGGCGGCAGCCCGGTGACTCCCGGCCCCTATCGTTTCAAGGATTTGGGGCGGGATGTACTGGCGATTCTGGATGCGCTGGATATTGAACGTGCCGCTTTTTGTGGCTTGTCCATGGGCGGCCATACCGGCCTGTGGCTGGGCGTTAATGCCCCTGAGCGCTTGAACTCCCTGATCGTTTGCAATAGCGCCGCCAAGATTGGCACTGCCCAGGCTTGGCAGGATCGGGCCGATGCCTTGCGCCAAGGTGGTGCCGCACAGATGCGTACGCTTGCAGATTCGGCTCCTTCGCGCTGGTTTGGGGAGGCGTTCATCAAGCAGTCGCCGGAGCTGGTTAAAGCGATGCAGGACAGTCTGGCCAAGCTCGACCCCCTGGGTTACGCCGCTTGCTGCGATGCCTTGGCCGATTCGGATCTGCGCGATCAGATCAAGGGTATTGCCGCACCGACCTTGTTGGTGGCAGGCGAATGGGATCCGGTCACCACCGTAGCCGATGCCCAAGCCATGCAGGCCAACATTCCCGGCTCGAAAGTAGCGGTGGTACCGGCGTCGCACTTGTCCAATCTGGAAGCACCCGAGGCCTTCGAGCGTGCTGTATTGAGTTTTTTAGCCCAGGCCTGAACGCTTGAGCTTGATTATCGTTTTTAGAAAGGAACACCATGCTTTATCTGGTTCACATGATTGTTGATATCCCTGCCTCCTTGCCTGCTGAAGAGGCGGCACGTATCAAGGCCGAGGAAAAAGCCTACTCGCAGGACCTGCAACGCTCGGGCAAATGGCCGCATCTGTGGCGTGTGGTGGGCGAGTACGCCAATTACAGCGTGTTCGATGTGGAAAGCAACGAAGAACTGCACAACGTGCTTAGTGCCTTGCCCTTGTTCCCCTATATGCAGATTACGGTGACTCCACTGGCCACGCACCCCTCGGCCATTTAAGTTTCACTAGCGGTAGAGAGTATCCCCACGCCGTGCCTTGGTTTGTGGCCCGGCGGTAAAAAACTCAGGCTGTGATCCCAGAGCAGCCTGAGCAACGAGTAAAGTTGAGAATTCTAAAAACAAGACTGGGGAGACAAAACGATGGGATTGAAAAGTGGATCGGCGTCGGTTTGGGTGGCTGGTTTTTTATCGGTGTTGATTGCCTACGCCGGGCCTTTGCTGATCTTTATTCAAGCCGCACAAGTCGGACGCATTGCGGATGCCGAGCTGATTTCCTGGATCTGGGCGATCTCCATAGGCGCAGGGGTGAGCGGCTTGTTCCTCAGTGCCTATCTGAAGCTGCCCATTATTACGGCCTGGTCGGCACCCGGTACGGCCTTATTGCTGACTTTATTTCCCGATATCTCCATGCCCGAAGTGGTGGGGGCGTATCTCAGTGCAGCCTTGATTATTGTTGTCATTGGCTTGACAGGCGGTTTTGAAAAGATTCTTTCCTTCATCCCTAAAGGTATTGCTGCGGGGATGATGGCTGGTATTTTGCTGCAGTTTGGTATGGCAGCGTTCAAGTCCAGCAGCGACATGCCGGCCATCGTGCTGGTGATGTTGGCGGTGTATTTGCTGGGCAAGCGGTTTTTGCCGCGCTACGCCATTGTGCTGGTGGCCTTGTCCGGATTTGTGATGGCGATGGTCAGTGGTCAGGTTCATATGGACGCTTTCAAACTGGAGCTGGCTAGCCCGGTCTGGGTCAGTCCGGAATTTAATATCGCTACCTTGCTGAGCCTGACCTTGCCCTTGGTGCTGGTTAGCTTGACGGGGCAGTATCTGCCGGGCATGGCCGTCCTGCAGTTGGCGGGCTATCCCACCCCCTCGCGTCCGGTCTTGGCGGGCACGGGTTTGGCATCGATGTTAGTGGCCTGCTTTGGTGGCATCACCATTGTGCTGTCTTCTATTACCGCTGCCTTGTGTACCGGTAAGGATGCCCATCCTGACCCCAGCAAACGCTATGTGGCCGGAGTTGCTAATGGCGTGTTCTACCTGCTGGGTGGAACCTTTGCCGGTTCGATTGTGTATTTATTCACGGCTTTGCCCGCGTCGCTGATTGCAGCTTTGGCGGGTCTGGCATTGATAGGGGCCATTGTGGCCAATGTGCGGGTGATGGTCAGTGAAAGCGGCTATATAGAGCCCTCGGTCATCACATTTTTAACTACCGCATCAGGAATGAGCTTGTTTGGACTGGGCGCCGCATTTTGGGGCGTCGTGTTTGGCCTGGTGGCCTACCGTTTGTTGGGTCCAGGCATAAGTGAAAAAAGGAAGAGACTATGAATCAGTTGGCTGAATCCCTTGACCATGTATTAGAGCCTGTCTTGGCCGTGTTGCCACAGCGCCGCTGGGATCTGGATCGTTTGCGCGTTCTCTTGCAGTTGAATGTGCCGCCAACGGTAACCGTAGTCGGTAAATATAATCACGGCAAAAGCCGTTTGTTGAACGAGCTGATGGGCAGCGATATTTTTAACGTGGCTGATCGCCGTGAAACAGTGGCCCTGGCCGAGCACGTGCAGCAAGGCGTGCGTTGGCTGGATGCTCCCGGCTTATATGCCGATGTCGCCTTGCAGGACGATGCCCTGGCGCGTGAAGCCATGGGTTTGCAGGCCGATATTCGCCTGTTCGTTCACGCCGCCAAAGAAGGCGAGCTGGACGCGCTGGAAAGTAATTTGCTGCAAGACCTGGTGGCAGATCATCAACGCTCGCAGCGCCAAAACCTGATGGTTATCAGCCAGATCGACCAGTTGGCGGATGATGCCCAAGAGGACAAAGTATTGACGGCCATTCAACAGCAGTGTGCCGGGTTAAATTTGCATCCGGTGTCCAGCACCCGTTATCGCCAAGGCCGTGATGGTGGTAAGCAGCGCATGTTGGAGAAAAGTGGAATTCCTGCCTTGCAGGCTTCGCTGGAAGCAGCTTTACAGCGTGTACCGCAAGCACGTGAGTTTGAGCGTGAAACCTTGCTGACCGAACTGACGCAAGAGCTAAATACCTTGCAGCACAAGCAGGAGCAAAGTCTTTCCAGCTTGCAGCAGACTCAAAAGCAGCAAGGTATTGATTTTGTTGAAGGCCTGGGCAAGATTCTGGAACGCATAGCCAACGATCTGGAGCCGGTGGTCAATGCCCCTGGTGTGGATCATTCTCTGGTGCCGGATACCTTTGAGTTTGGTTTCAAGATGACCGCAGGCAAACAAGAGCGTGCCCGTTTGCAAATTGCCTATTCGCGTGCGTGTATTGCCATCAATGGGCATTTGGTGGAATACGGTGCCGTGGGTTTGCCCGCTGCACAACGTACTTCAGTACGCAGCATGGATACCGTCATGATTGCTGTGATGGGGGTGTCGGTGAAATACCGTGCCGATCTGCGCCGTATCTTTTGTGAACAGGCTGGACGTGACAAGCTGGTTCAGGACTTCACACATTACTTTGAAGTCTCGGACGGCCGCGTCGCCCTGGAAAAGCAGATTGAACAGACTGAGAACCAGCTTGCGCAAACGCGGCAGGCTTTGGATGGCCTGTCCTCATTGGAGCATGCGTAATGTCGGTGGAAAGCTCGTTTATCAAGGCCGTTGCAGATCTGAATCCTGCCAGTCAGGATATGCAGCCCGCGATTGCCAAGATGGAGCAGTGGTTGGTGGACTTGAGTCAAACCACCGTGTCCAAAGCCTTGACCGGCACCACGTTGCTTGAGCAAGGCGCCTTGGCACAAAGTGCCTGGAATCTGAATCAGCAGTTGCAGGCACAGCGCGAGAGCTGGGCGGATTCCTGGGCGTCGTTGGCACCTGCTCAAGAACTGGCAGATCGTTTTCGTGACCGTATCATGCTGCTGGTCTTTGGCTCCTTTAATGCCGGTAAAAGTTCTTTGTGTAATTTCCTGGCGGATCGCTTTCGTCAGCAGGGGCACAGCGTAGACTTTTTCCGTTTGGCCGATGGCCAGATGCAAGCTATGCCAGAAGGCTTTCAGGAAGGTGCTACCGAGACCACCGTGGCCTTGCAAGGGGTGTGCTTGGGCGATAAGCTGGTCTTGCTGGATACCCCCGGTTTGCACTCGGCCAATGCACATAATGCGGCCTTGACGCAGCAGTTTCTGGAAAGCACCGATGCACTCTTGTGGTTAAGCAGCTCCAGTGCGCCAGGGCAAGTTCAGGAGCTGGGCGACTTGCTGGTGGAACTGCGCCGCAACAAGCCTTTATTGCCGATTATTACTCGCAGCGATCGTATTGAAGAAGATGAGATCGACGACGAGATCGTTAAGGTTCTGTGCAATAAGTCGGTAGAAAACCGCCAGTTGCAGGAAGAAGACGTGATGACGCGGGCGGCTCAGGCTCTGAACCATTGGGGATTGGGCAGTGGGTTGCTTAAACCCGCCCTGTCCTTGTCCGTGCATATGGCGCGTAGCCAGCAAGAGGAAGGGCTGGAGCAAGCTGGTTTCGAGCGTCTGTATGTGGCTGTGCAAAATCTCTTGGGACCTGCCTTGGCCTACAAGCAGCGCAAACCGGCTGAGCTGCAACTGCACCATATCGAAGAAGTCATTTTGGCTCCTTTGATGCAGACTCTGGACCAAGCCGCTGCGCAATTGCGCCAGCACCTGGACGAACAAAGGGTCTTGCTGGAAGGTGCTGTGCAAGTGCTGACAGAAAGCACTTGGCGTCGTGTGGTGCCGCAGTTGCCGGATGTATTGGAAAAGCATGCGGCGCAGCAGGATGTTGCCGCCGTACGTGCAGAGCTTAGCCAGAACATTGCCAAGGAAGTTGCGGAACAAAGCCAGGTGCTGTTGAGCGCGTATCAGCTGACCCAGCCTGCTTTACCCAGCTTGAATTTGCCCGCGCATATTGGCTATGAAGTCTTCCAGGAGCAGGGCGAAGGGCAAGCGCCGTTAATTGATTACAACCGTCTTTACATGAGCTTGAACGATGTGGTCATGAATAGTGCCCGTGAACTGGCTGAGCAACTTGTGGAGCAGGCGGAACGTAGTCTGGAACAGGTCAAGCAAGAACTGTTGCAATTGCAAAATGCCGTGTCGGATCAGGCCCAGGCTTTGCAGACGATCAAGCATCAATTACATGCTGCTTGAAACATCGATATTTCGGTTTTATATGATGATATGAGGCACAAAAAATAGCGTAAATAACGGTCGAGCCGTATGCTGGTTTCCTAAGATGTTGCTTATTTGTTGAAATGCTAATGAGAATTGTTAGCATTTCGATAATTATATATTAAATCGATTAGGAAATCGCTATTATGGTTTGTACCGCATCCATGCTTTAGCAAAGAGCCGTTTTACGGCTCTTCGCGTCTCTACCCGGCAAGGTGGATGGCGTAATTTTCTGGGGGCGCATGGCTATGAAACCGAAAACAAGCCACTACTTTTTACCCAATAAGGGAACCTCGCCTAACTGGCGGCAACACCTGCGCCTGTGGGTTGGACTGATCATCTCCATGGGGGGCGTTTGGGCCCTGTGTCATCAGTTCTGGCTTTACGCACAAGATCATCCGGTGGTTTTGCAAGCCTTGGTTGGCGGCTCGATTGCTGCACTGGCAACCGCCCTGGGCACGGTGCCGGTCATGTTCTCCCAAACCATGTCACAACGTACTCAAGATACTTTGTATGGCTTTGGGGCAGGGGTGATGCTGGCCGCTTGTGCCTTCTCGCTGGTCTTGCCTGGTCTGGAAGCGGCGGAAAATCAGCAGATATTTGGTGGCGGCGCCTGGGGGGCGGGTTCGGCGGTGGGCATGGCTATCTTGTTAGGTGCCGCGTCATTGATGCTGCTGGATCGTATCTTGCCCCACGAGCACTTTATCAAGGGGCGTGAAGGCCCCGGCAGTGCCTCTTCCAGCAAGTTGCGTCGCACCTGGCTGTTTGTCATTGCTATTACCCTGCACAACTTTCCGGAAGGGTTGGCGATTGGCGTGGGCTATGTAGGCAATGAAGGCGTGCGTGCCAATGCGCTGGCTACCGGTATTGCGATTCAAGACGTTCCCGAAGGTTTGGTCGTGGCCTTGGCCTTGTTGGCGGCGGGCTATAGCCGTACTTTTTCTGTGCTTTTGGGGATGGCCAGCGGTTTGGTCGAGCCTATTGGTGCCGTGCTTGGTGCCGTTGCTGTTAGCAGTTCGCTGGTGCTCTTGCCCTTTGGTTTAGGCTTTGCGGCAGGCGCCATGCTGTTTGTGATCAGCCACGAGATCATTCCGGAATCGCACCGGCAAGGGCATGAAACTTTTGCCACGGGTGGTTTGATGATTGGCTTTGTACTGATGATGTTGCTGGACACCGCTTTGGGGTAGGACGTGCGAGCAGAAAGATAGCCTGAACAAGCCCACCTTGTTTCAGACTATTTTTTTAATCCGTGGGGCCTATACTTAAGCCTCTTTTCTTGCACGACCTTAGCGTTCAGGCAGCGGTTTTCCTGGATGGCGCTTTGAGGTTAATGTGCAGATAATTCCGTCACCTTATCACTCAGTTCCAGCATGCTACGCATCGACAATCTCAGTAAGCATTATGGCGACCACCTCGTATTCCAGGGCTTGACCCACACTTTTTCGCCGGGATGCGTGGCGCTATGCGAAGAAGACAGCACTGGCAAATCCACCTTATTAGGTATCGTTGCGGGCCTTATCACGCCGGATGCCGGCGAGGTTTGGATTGACGGGCATTCGCTGACTCAAACGCCCCGGCAAGCCAGAGCCCGCATGGCCTATGTGCCCGACAATTGCTTGATGTTTCCGGCGCAGACGGGGCGTGGCTTGCTGGAGCAAGTTGCTTCAGAGAAGAACACCCGCTTGGACGATAGCGTGCTGGACCTGGCATATAGGCTGGGGCTGGAGTCGCATCTGGATAAGCGCTTTGAGCAGATGTCGACCGGTACACGCCGCAAGGTCTTTCTGACGGCTGCCGCCTTGGGTGACCCGGCCCTGGTCATTGCAGATGGCCCTAGCAATGGGCTGGATACGCAGGCTCGTACTGTCCTGGCTGAGCAGTTCAATATCTGGTCTCAGGATCGCGTTGTGCTGTTCGCCAGTCACGATGAGGAACTGGTACAGGCTTGCGGGGCAGAAGAAATCAATGTGGCCGAGCTCGGCGATCCATCGTGGTTAGCCAGGCAGGTATAAGCCATAGAGTCAAAAAGCCAGGAAGACAGAGGCCGCTTGGGTTTGAAAGCGGCCTCTGTCTTTTTCTATCTTGAGCACGCCTGGGGTGCGCGCTAAATTCGGCAATTCTACGGATTCTTTTACCCGTCCAGATCTCTAGCATGGTTATGCCAAGCAAACCAAAATAAAGGAGACGACATGGCAACAGGGTATATCTGGAACACACTTTATGGCTGGGTTGACACCGGAACGGGCAGTCTTGCCTCGGCCAATCTGGCCGCACGCCTACAGCCCATCGGCCACCATTTGGCCCACCCGGATACGAAGCGCCGTTTTCACGAGCTGGTCTGCGCGTCCGGGCAGATTGATCATCTGACGACCATTAAGGCCAAGCCTGCCCGCGACAAGGATATTTTGCGCGTTCATACAGCAGAGCATCTGGCCAATATGCAACGTGTTAGCGCCTTAGCGACGGGAGGCGATACCGGTGACGGCATCACTACCATGGGCAATGGCGGTCTGGAAATTGCCATGCTGTCTGCGGGCGGTGCGATTGAGCTGGTCAAGCAGGTGGTCAGTCGGGAAGTCAGTAATGGCTATGCCTTGGTGAATCCTCCCGGCCACCATGCCCCTCGCGCAGGGGCAATGGGCTTTTGCATTTTCAACAATACCTCGGTAGCCGCAGCCTATGCGCGCGAGGAGCTAGGGCTGGATCGTGTTGCGATTGTGGATTGGGACGTGCATCACGGGAATGGTACTCAGGACATCTGGTGGAATGATCCATCGGTTTTGACGATTTCCCTACACCAGCATCTGTGCTTTCCGGCCAATAGCGGTTTCACCGACGAGCGCGGCGAAGGAGAGGGGCTGGGTTACAACCTGAACATTCCGCTGCCGCCCGGTGGCGGTAACGCCGCCTATGCCTATGCCTTTGAACAGGTCGTGCTGCCTGCGCTGCGAGCCTATCAACCGCAATTGATTATTGTGGGCTCGGGCTTTGATGCCAGCATGATGGACCCCTTGGCTCGAATGATGGTCACGGCGTCCGGGTTCCGTCAGATGGCACGCCAGATCATCGATTGCGCCGAGGAAGTCTGCGAGGGCCGTATCGCTTTTGTGCAGGAAGGTGGCTATAGCCCCCACTATCTGCCATTTTGCGGTCAGGCCGTTATCGAGGAGCTGACTGGCGTACGGACCCTGGCTGACCCCTACGGTGAATTCCTGGGGGGCATGGGAGGTGACACGCTATTGGATGCCGAGCGGGCTCGGGTGGACGAGGCAGCGGTCTTACTCGATGCTTTGCGTTGATCGGTTCTTAGCAGGATAGAAAGACTTGGCGGCGGACTGGGCCAGGCCCCATTAGTGGCATAGCCCGGGCACCGCGGCCAAGATTGCTCCATGAGCATCAGGTACATACCAATGATTCAGGGCCGCCTTGACGGCCGCCTCCGTTCGTCGGGTGATGCCCAGCTTGCGGTGCAGTGAGGTCACGTGTGAATGTACGGTGCGCTCGCTCAGGAACAGGTTGGCCGCGATTTCGCGGTCGGTATAACCTGTCATCAGCCAGCCCAATACCTGCATCTCCTTGGCGCTTAGCGCTGCGGGCAAGGGGGCTGGAACCAGCCGAACCAGCACATCGCCTTTGGGATAGCGCTGTGCCTGCAGTTGATAACTACGTTTCCCTTCCAGCCAGTAAGCTTGCAATGTAGTTGTCTCCTGGCGCATGAAGGACAGGGCTTTGGCCAGGGCGGGGCTGAAGGCAGGTGTGTTTGTCACCATGTCGTCCCGCAAGGCCAGCCCGCCAGTTTGTTGCGGTACTAAGTGCAGATCAATGTCACTGGGCGACGCGATATTTCGCATGGCCTCTTCCAGCAGTACTTTGGCGCCTAATGCCAGCGTGCGCACATGGCGGTTAAAACGTCCAGCTTGCTGAGAGGAAAAGTGGGCCATTCCAAGGTAGGTATCGCCATGCTGAAGCTCAACAGTCATGCCATCCAGGAAACCGCCACGTAGTAAGGCATCGGTGTAGATGGCCGTGCTGCGAAACGGGGGATTCATGGTGTCCGAGCAGTCAGAGATAGAAGGCGGCAGCAAATCCAGTGGGGAGGCTTGTGCCGTAAAACCGGGTGCGTAAAGTTGTGGGAAGCCCGTGCCCAAGGCAGAGGCGCAACTGACGTTATAGCCCTCGCAATGCAGTTCCAGATGGGTACGGCTTTGCGGCGCACAACCAAGTAGTTGCACCGCATCGAAGTGAAACAGCGTGCGTAAGGATTGAATACGATCGCAGAGACTTACTACCATGGGGCAGACCTGTTCGTCGATTAATAAGGGGGCGAATTATCAACTTAGCGCCTGCTGCTAGAGAGCGCAATCGGGCCATACCCGAGCCAGCGGAAGAGCGGGGCGTCGAGGTCTGGCCCACAAAAACAAAGACCCTCCTGCTCAGGAGGGTCAGTGCACAAGAAGGCTTGGTGGAACGGCCCTTGTCGTGTGCCGCTGCCTGAGCAGGCAAAGCGACAGGAGCCTGAACAATCCTTTATTTAACGGCTTCCAAATACCGTCTCAGCACCTCGGGCCAATTAATGACATTGAAAAACGCTGCAATGTATTCAGGCCGACGATTCTGATATTTCAGGTAGTAAGCGTGCTCCCACACATCCAGTCCCAAAATGGGTGTATTCCCCTGCATCAAAGGGCTGTCCTGATTGCCGGTGCTCTCCACCACCAGTTTTTTTTCCGGTGTCACGCTGAGCCAGGCCCAGCCACTTCCAAAACGAGAAATAGCGGCTTTGGTAAACGCATCCTTGAACTTCTCAAAACCACCCAAATCCCGATCAATGGCATGAGCCAAGTCTTCAGGCACAGACGTATCCGCATCCGGTGTCATCACCGTCCAGAACAAGCTGTGGTTAGCATGGCCACCGCCATTGTTGCGTATCACGGCTCGCACCGATTCGGGCAGCGTATCCAGGCCGGAAACCAGCTCATCAATAGGGGGGCTAGGTAAACCAGCAGCCTCCAGTGCGGCATTCAGATTGTTGATATAGGTCTGATGATGCTTGCTGTAGTGGATCTCCATCGTCTGGGTGTCGATATGAGGTTCCAGAGCATGGTAGGCATAAGGCAGGGCAGGTAGGGTGTAAGACAATACGCACTCCTCGATAAACCCCAAGCAGTCAGCACTTGGGGGACAGAATAGAACTCAATGAGAAAAAGAGCGTTCCTTCGGACTTACCGCCCCTAGGAACAGGGCGGAGCAGGTAGGGACATGATGGGGATGGCGACGCGCATAACGAGCCAGTTCGGCATAGGTGCGTCGGCTGTGCTGCCAGGCCGCCATGCGCCAATCGTCCGACAAATGGGTATTGGCTGCCGCGCAGCACAGGGTTTCGTGAGCCGTACACAGGTGCAAACCTTGCTCATCACTGTGACCCAGCTGCTCGCAGGCATCGGCCAGATTCAAATGGGCAATCACCCAGGCGGCAATGGTGGCATCGGCCCCTTCGCTAGAGCTGAACAGCAGAGGTTTGACGTAGGCACGGGCCTGCTGATAATGCGCGATGGCATCGGTGTAATTGCAGGCTTGAAAAGCCTGATTGCCTTGAGCGATCAAATTGCGCCAGGAGGCCAGTTCGTCGCGATGAATTAAAGCGTGCTGTGGCTGGGGGGTAAGTGTCTGCATGCATTGCTCCTGATAAAGGTAGCGCATCGATAATGAAATTAATGATAATGATTTGCATTTATATTATCAAGAAAATCCC